>Ga0163146_10001004_pt1 | contig 40253 bp, 40 predicted proteins | sample OliLakLV19MP7G1_FD_148648 | JGI IMG/M metagenome (GOLD analysis project Ga0163146, IMG submission 148648) | Freshwater microbial mat bacterial communities from Lake Vanda, McMurdo Dry Valleys, Antarctica - Oligotrophic Lake LV.19.MP7.G1 | ecosystem: Environmental > Aquatic > Freshwater > Lake >... | reverse complement strand
ACCATACGTTAATCGATCGCCCTGGAAATGTCCAGAAAAATCGGTCAGGCCGGTTCAGCGGGACCCGCAAATACAAGGGCCTGAACAGTTACATGTTATTGCTGACAGTCCTTGCGTTTTTGGCATGTATTGTCCCTGGTATTTTCATGTACGTTTTGGTAATCCGGAAGGTGTACCGGTTTCATAACCTGGTCATAACCGCAAACCCAATCAACGGTGGAAGCCAGGTATACGTTCAATACCCTACATCGGCTGGGTCGCTAGTTTCCGGCTTCATGGCAATGCTGCCGCCGCAATTCATGGCTGGCCATCCATCAGATCTTCCCGCATTGCCAGGTACTCCTTCGCAGCCATGGTCCACGGGGGCGCCAAGTAGCCCCACCATTCCCGAGAACTCTTCGGGGAGTGACGTTCCGCACCCACAAAGATCTTGTTCTGGCTGTCACCGAGGGATCCCACTTGAAGCTGCATTCTGCCCGAATTGCGGCGCTGGGCGGTAGTCCAGCACTCAATGCGAATAAGCTAACCGGCAGAAAGCGATGCGCGCCAAAAGGCCGGCCAAGTGCGAGGTTCTTAAACAGTTGCAGTGATGCCTGTCACCGCACAAATTGACTTTTCAGCTCGTTGCGAAGCCCGGCCGGCCTTCCATAGGCAGACGACTTCCTGGATGCGACACCTGACGTTGAGGCCACTTGTCGAACTCCTCTAGTTGGGCGAAAGTCTTGCCGTAGGATGGCGGATCGGAAGGTCTCCGAGGTGGCAGGGCTCAAGCCGATGACGTGGAAGATCCGCCGATCAAGCTAACTCGCTTTCACTTTAGACCACAGGGCTAGGGGTGGCAGTCGCGCCGTTTCTATCGTACTCTTCAAGAGGGAGAATCCGGGAAATGCAGATCACCACTACCATAGCATTCGCCACCGCATGTGTGTTCGGAAGCGCGACACTATCTGCGCAAGGACCACTACCAGAGTTTTACGGTGTTTATGCGCTCCAAGACGGAAAACTAACAGAACTAATGGCAAACGCCGATCACAACGACTTCGGCTCAACTGTCAAGTTTGTCGTGTTTTGGAGAGGATCAGTACAGCCGGTCCAAAACATATTCTTCATCCCACCTGAGAAACCCAGGGATAGTCGATCCGGCGAATTTAAGGGGTGGGATGATTGGTTTCGGCAGACACAGGCCCCCGGTAACGCAATGGAGAAGGCCGTGCTCCACGGCGTTCCAGCGAACGCCGTGGAGATTCCTTTTCGAGTCGGCCCTTATGGGGGCAGTAGCGAGATGATTCGCGTAGTCCCGAGCAAGGATCTTCCGCCTGGATTGTATCAGCTGCTCAAGGGGGTGCGATTTTGGGTACGAAAGTCAGAGGTAGCGTCGATTTATGGCCAAGCCGCACAATTGGCCCAGCGCACTACTGGAGACGGAACAATCGCTCCAGTAAGGCAACAATCGGCTAGCAATCAGCCAGATATAAAAAAGAACCTTTCTACGGCAATTAGCTCTGGTTCAAATGTAAAAACGAAATTCGGCATTAGCAATCAATCGCCCGGTGCAATTAACCTCTTTCTTGACGGCAGTGAAACGCCAATCACCATTACCGGCGGCAACACTTTCAAGGACATGCTGGAGATAGGATCCACACATTTTTTGAAGGTAGTCGCTGGAAATATGGTCTACGAGGCACAATTTACAGTTCAGTCCGGATCGAAAGTGAGTCACTACTCAATATTACCCGGTGTGTCTATCGCAGTTTGGGGATTCAACTATTTGGAGAAACCTCGCAAGTCTAGCCTGCCATAAATAGCAGCACCCTCTGGAGGCACGTATGATTTCAAAGTTCCCGGAAGCAAAGACAAGAACGACTTCGGATGTCACTCCTTATCCACACTGTTGTGCCGAACACGCGCGGTACCTTTGTGGGGCAACAGGCCTTGTGCCTTACCCATCTGTAAGCTCTTGTGCCGCAGGGAAAGGCACATTGTTGGAAAACGGGGTAGAGTGTTTTGTGTTGTCGATTACCCTAGGCCCACCCCGGCCCAGTTCTGGGATAAGATGTTTAATCTCCACTTGAGTATCAGAAAAACGTGCCGACAATGCTGGGCATAATTTGAGGCTCTCCAATCACCATGTCCAAATCACTCTTCACCCGCTTTGTATTCGCTTTAGCCATCGCGGCTCAAGCCCAGGGCCCAGTCGTGACGGTCGCTGATATCGAAATGCTCGTATCTGCCAAGATGTCCGACGACGTCATCATCGCCCGGGCCAAGCGCTCCGGGAAACCTCTCGATCTATCGACCGAAGAAATGATCAGCCTGAAAAAGGCTGGTGCATCAGACAGCTTAATCCGGCAACTGCTCACCATAGGTGCGTCGTCGAGTTCGCCTCAAACGGGTTCGACGCCTACCCAGACCGCCGCCTCCAACCAACGTGAAATCGGTGCTTATTTTAAGCGTGGTGATGAATGGGTTGAACTTCTGGCGGAAGTAGTCAATTTCAAATCGGGCGGCGCAATCAAAAGCCTCGCCTCCGCGGGGATTGTAAAGAAGGACCTGAATGGATTGCTGGTCGGTCAGCACAGCCGCAATTCCATCAAGACCCCACTCGAGATTTTGATCGTGGCTCCAGAAGGAGTGGGCGCCACCGAGTACCAACTCCTGCGGCTTCGGGAAAACAAAGGAAACCGCGAATTCCGATCTGTGACCGGCGGAATTCTCAATTCGCAGAGTGGCGCGATGCGCGACATGGTGCCGTTCGAAGGAACTCGAATCGCTCCTCGCCAATTCCAGGTTCTGCTCCCCGCAAACCTCGGCGCAGGCGAGTACGGCTTTCTCCCGCCCGGCGGCGCCAATGGCGGCGGCATCGTCGGCACACCCACGGGCGGCCAGGGTAAGATGTTCACGTTCCGTCTCGTTGAATAACTGTTCTGCGCTCGCAAATTCGGAACGTCGTCTGAGGGTCCAGGAAATCACCTGCGTTGAATGGCAAGTCGAGTATGAAACGCTGAGCCGGTAAGTTCCTCCTGACGGAGAATGAGTCCCAAGCGGATTGGCTTCTCGTGGTAATCGGTTTCTTCTAGTCCATGATGAATCGCCGTTCGGAGGAGCGCAATGTTGTTGTTTTCAATAAAACGTACGGTCTTAACCATCGGGGTCGGCCTATTATTCGCCCACCAACTGGCCGGCTTCACTCTTCGCCAGCGCATGACGACTCGCGAAGTCCCGGACTCGATTTGCACCTTACCGTCCGCCGCTAGCACATTTTCCACCAGCTCCAATCGACTCAATGTCTGGTTCCTCGCTGACACCGTTGCCTCCACGGACGAATTCTCTATGGAATGGATTCAACCTTCCGGAGCGGTACATTCCCGGTACACTTGGTCCCGGGGGAGCGGGGAGCGGTGCTATTGGGCTTGGCTCTTGCCGCAGACAGAAGACCTCCAGCCCGGCACCTGGGCCGTGCGCATCGCCGCCAACGGCTCGCCGCTTTTCTCCCTATCCTTTCGCTTACTTCCGACTTCGGAAGCCTGTCCAACTCAAAGCATCAGCCACACGTCTTCCACCACCTCGGCACTCGCCGAGTCCGACTGCCGTGTGGGCGACTTCAGGCGGAACGACGACATGCGCTATGCCAAGCGATATCGATTTTCACTCGCCAGCTCCGGAGTCTTTCGTGCTGACCTGTCCTCTTCGGCTTTCGATGCCTACCTCTTTCTACTCGACTCCAACGGCAACATCGTTGACGAGGACGACGACGACGGCGTCGGCCGCGACGCAAAGATCGTCCGCAACCTCGATCCAGGCAGCTACACGATTCTTGTCACTTCCTTCAGGAAGGAAACTGGGGCTTTCCGCATCACAACGTCGTGGCAGGATCCGCTCTCCTGCGGCGTCACCGATATCAATCCTACTGGAGGAACCATCGATACGCTTCGCTCAACAGATTGCCCGCTCTCGGCCTTCCTTCCGGACCAGTCGCCAAATCGGTACGCAAGGCTATACCGGCTTACGGTCCGGCAATCGGGCGACCTCACTGTCGATCTGACTTCGTCCGTCTTTGACGCCTTTCTTTTCCTGCTCGACAGCAGGTATGGAACTCTTCAGTCCAACGACGACGCAGCCTGGGGAACCGACTCCAGAATCACGCGCAGAATGCAGCCCGGCGTCTACTACATAGTGGCGACCACCTACCAATCGGGCTCCGTGGGTAGATTCGATTTGGCTACTGACTTCAGTGCTGGAGCCGAGACGATCACCTTGTTTCTTCATGGCCTCAACTCAGATTCAGACACGTGGGACCAACTAAACAAAGACGCATATTCCGGGCAGTGCCAAAAGATCTGGGCGGGCGCTATCGTGGAGGATTACGTGCCTCAAGCGCCCTGTTACTTGTATACTTTCTCTGGCCGCCGGGATGAGTCTGGTGATTTTTGGCCGAACGGGGACGGAGCCACTTTCGAGGATCTTGGGAAAGAGGTTGGCATCGTCGTGGACTGGATCCGGAGCCGCCATAATCTGAAAGTCCTCATCCTGGCCGGGCACAGCCGCGGCGGATTGGCTGCTCGGGCCTACCTCCAATCGTCAGAGTTGATGCAACGGTTGCTATTCCGAGTAGGGCTGGTGACCATCGGGACCCCTCATTTGGGAAGCCCTTTTGGCAGGGTTCGGAGTTGGCTGAGCGCGTTCGGGAAAAAGCTCTCCGACGAACACTGTGGCTGGATGCCTGAGTCCAAACTCCGTTTTGCATTCGCCCCCTCTACTGGATATCTGGCGACCGCCCATAATGCATTTAAAGTGCCTTCGTTGGATGCGCCGGTCTCTAAGGCGATTCGCGATCTGAATGCACGTGCGGCGGTTCTTTCCAATCGGGTCGACCTGTTCGGCGAGATACGTAGTAACCTCACTAAGTTCGGCGAAAACTTGGGAGATTTTCCGGGCGATAACAGGGAAGCTGTCCTTGACGCGTCCACCCTCATCGGATGTATCGCCAAAGACGACGCGGAGAAGCAAACAATCCTCGACTACATCCAATTGAACATCCCTGAAACCTGGCTCAACGAGGGCGACGGAATTGTACCATTCGAATCCCAGCAAATTCTCAAGGTGACCGGCGTTCGTGGAACTGTCTGGTACATTGACTTGAAAACAAAGACATCCCATGTCGATGAAACATCCCGTACCGCCTCGATCAAATCCGTTATCGACAAAGTTAGCAGCGAGCTCAACGCGATGCCTCCGCTTGCTGCGCCTTCTCTCCTTCCACCCGTCAGTACTCTAGTTGCCCCGTCCCCGATGCCAGCCCCTGAAGCAGTTGAGGGTAGACGGCTGGAGGAGTTCGCGGCGCGTCTCTCCCCCCGCTGGAATACCACTATCAGCGAAGCCCTCTCGTCCCTGCGGCGCGATGATCGCAACCATCTCTATGTCTTAGGGCGGCAGGCGTTGGAGAGTTTCAGCAGCGACGACTCGGAAGCTTCCCAATTAGGACTCCAGCTTCTCTGGCTGGCGGGAACTGAAAAAGCTGTGGCAGCTGCATTTGAATCCCTAACTGCCCAGCGCGGTTGGACCTCTGATTCCGCCCAGAGCATCGCGGCCGATTTTGCGCTCCTGCCTTTCGAGAAGACATCGGAGGTACTCATCAACACCTTGTTTGTGTCTCCTTCGGAGTCTCCCTCTGCTTCCGCCGCCGCCACCGCTTTAGCCAAAAGCGGTGAGCCCTCCGCTGTCCGCGCGCTACTGCAATGGGCGCGGACCCTTGATGAACCCGGAGCGGCCGAGCGAACGGCCCGCTACTTCCGGCAGATAGCCTCGCCCAAGGCCATCGTAGAGTTTCGCAAGTCGATCCTCGCCGAACCCTTTCGCGACGAAATTGTGTCTCGAACTCTCAAATTAGTTCTTGCGGAAATGGACATTGAGCCCAAGTTGGAGGAGGTCCAGCAGTAAAGGTGCGCTTGCCGGCCGGTACAAATCGGGACTGATTAGCACGGCCGCCGCCGCAAATCTGGACCACACTCGAGGCCACTTACCATTGCTATGAAAACATCTTCGAGATGTGGGGGAAGGCTGGAATTCGCGTGCCGCCGTGCCTCAGCGTGCTCTGAAATAGCACATAATAGTTTAGCTTCGCGTCAACTGAAGGCCATGAGTTGACCCGGCGAAGCGGGTTACCGTGGAAACCTCAAAGGGAGATCTTACCGTGGCTCAAAATGAACAGGCTCCTTCAGGGAAGTCGCGGCCTTGGAGATGGCTATTTCCTCTGGTGTTATGCATTGTTGCCTTCGAAACGGGCTGTACTATGGCGGCTCTGGAAGCCGGGGCGCTTGCAAGGGGCGCACTCGCCGGTACGGTGACAAGAGCAGGCATCGCGGCTGGTGCTAGGGTTGGTGCGGTTGAGGCGGTCGGCGGCGGGGCTCTGACCGCCGAGGTTGGGTCAACCATGAGTGCCACCGTGGCCCGCGGGGCGGTAGGTCGGCTGGGAGTTGGAAGCGATGTGAGTGGACTCTCAATGAGTGCAATACTGACCGAATCTCGGGTTGCCACCCTAGCGAGTCGCAGTGGACTCGGCGGAGTCTTAAATGAACTTGCCGCTTCGCGATTGCAGCCTACCCTTAGCGGTCTCGGCCGTGTCATGATCGATGGTCGGCCAATACTTAGGGCCGGCAGCGATGGGTCTATTCGGCTATGGTCCTCTGGGCAACTGATTGGCCAGATTCGAGGCGAACGTATTTTTGCGCTCGACTTAACGGGAGTTGCTACCACTGAGATCGGAGTAGTGGAGTCTAGCCTGGCCCCGCTCGCTGACGAAGTGCCCTTACACGTTCTCCGAGTTCGCCAGAATTGGTACCGCTTAGTGCTTGGAGCTCCGTCTACCGTGCCGCCAATTGAATTGGCTCTATTCGCAGCGGCAGTGGAACAGGAACGCAAAAAAATAGAGCAAAGCGGCCAAGAATTTCCGATATCACTCGAAGGTCTGGTGAGTCAGGCTGAGATTGGGATCAACGATGGTGAATACATGCGCGCGCTCGTGTATGCGGCCCGTGCGGTCCAGCTTCACCCTAATAGTGAACGAGCTCGAGAGATGCTTACTAGGATTCACCGAATTCGTTCGATTTTGAAGTAGGAAGCATGCCAACTCGTTGGGTGTCTCTCGTAATTGCAGTGACTACCAGTATGGGAACCTTGCAATCCCAAGAGCGCAGCCCTGCTCTCACTAGTCGACAAATCGAGATTCTGATTCTCGACCTGCCAGACGCTCGTCTGGCAGCAGAAGTTCGAACACGCGGAATTACCCGGCCTTTCAGGGTAGCCGATCTTCAGCGATTGCGTGACGCCGGTGCTGGTCCTCAGACTCAAGCTGCCCTAAGCCCGTTTCTCGTGACGTCGTCACTTAAGATTTCTGTTAGTCCTGCGATCCAAGGCGCAATTGTGACGGTGGGACCACAAACTGCCATAACCGATTCCGTGGGAACCGCCATTGTCGATGGGCTAGTGCCGGGGACTCACCGGATCGCCATCGAAAAATCCCCTGCGGTACTGCGGACGGAACAGGTGATTTCACTGGCAGAAGGCGGATCTCATGTGTACGTGCCCCTCCGTGTCTTCAGAGGAAAGCTGACGGTGCTCACCTCTGTTCAGAATGCACGAATTGAAATTCGAGATGTAGGCGTCTTCACTCCCCCATTGAGAGAATATGAGTTGCCCGCCGGGGCATATGTTGTAGCGGTGACGGCACCTGCTTATTTGCCATTCACGGCCGAGGTTGAGGTCCAGGGGGATCGTACAAAGGTGTTCCAGCCAACTCTATTGCCGGACCGGGTCGAAATGGTGAAATTTGTCGCGGCAAATGGAGAATCCCTGCAATCTGAATTGCGGGGATTGCTGGAGCGAGGCGACCATCAATTATTCCAGGCGAAAGCGAACATCCTGCTTGAATATGGTGGGGAGAAGCTATTCGAGTTTCGACTACTACATCACCATGCCAGTGCATTTCATGATGCGAAACTTACGCTGACTCGATCTGGATTGTTTTTTGAACCACTCGCTCCCTGTCTTTGGCGGGCTGAACTGATCCCTTGGGCGCGCATAGCGCGGACGACAACCGTCCACCAAGGGTCGAAGGGTGTCTTAATGCTCGTCGAGGTTGCTGCCGGTAAGAAGCTCAACCGAAGAATCCCACTGAATTTTTCCGTTTTTGGTTCGTTCATCGGCCAAGAGTCTGAAACGAAGCCGATAAAAGCGGGGCGAGTGATCCTTGGGCAGTCAATTACGACTAGAAACCGCGTTCAGTCTCCCCCGAGTGCGGCCAGCGTTCTTTCCGACCTTTCTTGGATGATTGATCAAGCTGTAAACGCAAATCGACTCAGCGCACCCCAGCCTCCGTTACTTACGCCCCCACCCCATATCCCGTCGCGATAGTCTCGTTGATTCAGTGATTTCCTCGAAGCACTCCACCCAACTCCCACCCTTACGTAAGGACTTCGACATCCCGACAAGGGCTACATCCGCTAGGGATTCCAGGATTCCTTGCTTTTCCTTCTGACTCACGATAATCTTTCGACTTGCCTACCCCATCCTTCACCAGATTCGCCGAGCTTCTTCGGTTTGTCGTCTAGTGATTATGTGAACATCAAACAGATTGTGGAGATTCCTTATGAACCGATCGATTGTGGTAACTATCTTTGTCTTGCTAGCGCTGTGCACTTGCGCGGTCTTTTCTCAGGAAGCTAAAAAGCCGCAAGAGCCGGAGCAAGAGCCGGAGTACGTGAACGTGTTTTCGGTTTTGGATAAAGACGGTGTATTAAGGCCTTTGGAGCGTCAGCCCGCGAGGCCGAACAGCAAAGTTAAGGCCTTGGGCTTCGGAGGCGCTCAAGCAAGCTATGTTGTATCGAACGAGAACTCACCTGTTCGCTTTTCCTCAGATGCCAGTTTGCAGTTCGTCGTACGACCTGCAGGACCAAATTCCCCCGGAGGCACTGCGGCTAACAACGTAGATCCCGCAACTATCGTGCAACTTTACCGTCTTAAGGTGACGAAAAAGCAGCGCGAGCTCCAAATCGTCAAGGCAGGAATCTTTGCGGGCACAAAAAATAATCAAGAAGAGGCCACCATCCCTTTTGAAATCGTGAAATACGGTGAACATTCGGCGCTGATGCGCCCATTGAAACCCCTTCTTCCCGGCGAATACATGTGGGCCGCGAATGCAGCATTCATGGTGCCCCAAGCTTACTGCTTCGGGATTGATCCAGCCAAGCCTTGAACCTGTTTAGTATCTATAAGCGCGTTCGGTGCAGCTCCTGCCGGCCAGATATGGTCAGGAACGGGTTCTATTTTGCGCCGTCCTTGACACAAACTGCGAAGATCAGTTCACAGGAATATAGACTCCGACCTGAGATTCTTGTGCTTCAGGGAAAAATATCTTAAATAAGTAGTCCGCCCGATCCAGAGGTCGCGGTGGAACTGTGAGATTGAACTGATACAATCCGGGGCTAATCAGTGCGGCTGCTGATACGTTAAAGTCGCTGCTCCCGATTCGGGCAAGAAACCGACTGCTCAATAGCGTCGATGGTATAAGTTGACCTGAAGGTTGTGTTGGTGTCGAGGGGCCGAAGCCCGTACCAAACACCAATAATGTTTCTCCCGGCACCGCTGGACGAGATCCGGAAATAATGTTCGGCCTACCGACAAGCGTCCCATCCAAATGCACCGCGGCCGGATAGAAATACACGCTACCGTCTGCCGCCGTCACCTTGGCCGTTGTGAACAATCCTGGCTCGATCTCCCGGTGCTCTCCCAAAGATGAATCAGTGCCAGCCGCGGTTGCGACTTTTACCGTGACGTTTCCGTTCGGTAGTCCATCCGGAACCTGTACGTTGATCTGCGTCGGACTAACGAAATAGACGGCCGATGGAATGTCATTGAACGTTACAGTCGTACCCTCCAGGCTCGTCGGTAATCTGTTGCCGACAAAGTCACTTGAAGTCCAAGTTCGCGTTGCACCTGTTGTGAGATTCTGCCCATAGATTGTCGCCCAACTGCCTCTCGCTACGGGACCAATGAACGAGGCGCCGTTAACGATTCCGCGGCTTTGCAGGATCTGAGGCGCGCCGTTCGGCGAGCCACCACCAGTGGCGTTTCCGACCTTGCGAATTCGGTGAAGCCGTGGGGGGAGCAATAACTCAAAGTCCTCGGACGTACCCACCATCTCTGTAAAGTACAGATTGCCATTTGGATCAAATGTCATGCCGTTTACGATGCCCAATTTTGCGTTTCCGGCCGTTCCTCCGTCTCCATCTCCTGCATTGCCGAGCGCTTCTCTGCCTGTACCGACGACGGTGGTAATGACTCCATTCGCGCTTATCTTCCGTATTCGCCGAGCGGACTTTTCGGCAACGTATAGATTTCCTTGCTTGTCTAGAGCCAACGCACCAATTCGGCTAAACCCAGCCGTTCCACCTGGATACGGAAGTCCGTTTCTAACGATGCCACTTCCAAGCGAATAGTACAGGTTTCCTTGACCGTCAAAGACTCCAGGGCAGCAACCAGTGTCGACGTATCCGTCTGCCTTGACGCGGAACCCGCTAGACCCTCCCTGTGAACTGGTGTAGACGTAGACTCTGCCCTGAGGGTCGACCGCGACATCCCGGACAACATCTAGGCGAAGATCAAGCGCTGCTACAGGTCCAAGTAAGAGGGAGAGCCCAAGCCGGGACACCGGCAGTGAGCCGCCACCTGCAACTGTCTGAATAGTCTCGTCGCTATTGATCCTCCTAACTCTGAAATTTTCCGAATCCCCGACGAATACCCGGCCCTGGACGTCAACGGATACGCTACCTGGGTTGGAGAACGATGCGGCAGTTGCTGTCCCACCATCACCGCCGAAACCGTACCTTCCCGATCCCGCGATTGTCCGCAGAACTCCGTTTGTTGCAAGCTGTCGAATCCGGCCGTTACCAGTATCGGCGATGAGAAGGTTCCCGGTCCTATCTACAGCAAGCGCCCTAACTGTGAAGACTTCATCAAAAGAGAAGCGTCCCGCTGTAGCGGGGCCGCCGTCTCCTGTGAATCCTGGAGCTCCTCCCGAGACGGTCACAATAGGGCTTGACGCGTCCACCTGTCCGAACAATGAACTGCAGACTAATAGGACCGGAAGCAATACGGGCGGTATAGTTTTCAAGTTTTCGGTTTCTCCTACGCAGAGTGTATCCGATATCTCCCACTGCTGCCCCCGTCTCAAATGATCGCTCTCACGGCGCGCACGCCCTTAGTCTGGTCTTTTTGCCAAGAGGCCCACTCTTTGGCCAACTCCGCTAATGCATTATGTCAGCGCCTGTCGGTACAAGGATTCGAGCTGCGAGTCTACATCGCTGCATCCACTATAGTTTCACGTTTTCGCTTCTCCGCTAGCCTTACGTCCATGACCGGGCACCGCTTCACTTGACGGCTATCGCCTGGCCGCGCCCGGCGCTCGGCTCCATTCTGCTTTGTCGGCTCCCCCAGCCGGATTCCGCCCTGCGGGTCCGCTCGCTATCGCTTGCCGGAATCCGACCGGTTCCCCTGTGACTTGAAGCATCCTTTGGCCGCGACTGGAAGCATCGGTTGGCCGCACTGGACGGATAAGTCCTTTAGATGAGTTGGGTGCGCGCGGGCTGTGATGCTGGGTGGAAGCATCGTTTGGCCGGGAGTGCAGAAAACGGAAGCATCCGTTGGCCGCAAGTTCAGATGCACAAGGCCATTGAAAAGTGTTTGGAATCAGCTTAGACTGTACGTGTGAGTAGTAGCATACGTACATGAAAGAGACTCCGGAACAGGTCAAGAAGTGGTTCCAAGCGGCGGTTCAGAAGCTCGGCCCGGCTGTGGCCGGATCGCTGTCTTTGCGGAAGAGCCCGTGCATTCGCAAGAACTGCCCAGCATGCGCCAGGGGCGAGGGCCACGCCAGCTATGTTTTGTACGGACGGCTCAATGGCAAGCGGTTTTCGATCTACGTCCCGAACGATCTGGTACCCGAGATTTCGGCGGCGATTGCCAACGGCGAGCGCGTCCAGGAGCTGTTGAGCGAGGCCGGTGTCCGATTCACCCAAGCTCTGAAGGAGAACCGCAAGCGGGAGAAGAGTAAATGAACCAGCGCTGCATGAGGATCACCCGATGCTGACCGAGCAAGACTTCGCGGCCTGGGTGGCGCGCGCCCGGATCTCGGAGGCTGCGCAAGCAGCAGTCGCGCATATCCGTAGTTCAGGACCAACACGGCGGGTTGGCGGTGGACGCAGCAATGTCACTGGGCGCTACCCCAGCAAGAAGATGGGTGTCACGATCCAGTTCGAAAGCCATCGAGTTGAGCTCCCAGTGATCTTTGAGTTTGAGCACGATTGCTCGGTGCTGGAGTACTACGATCAGGCTCCCACCATCAAGCTGGACTACCGCTCGGCGGACGGGAAGCGGCTCGGCGTGATGCATACGCCCGACTTTTTCGTCCTCCGCGAAGACGCCGCCGGGTGGGAAGAGTGCAAGACCGAGGACGAGTTAAAACGGTTGTCGGAACGAAGCCCGAACCGTTACCGGCGCGATGGCCAGGCATGGACATGTCCCCCAGGCCAACAGCATGCGCAACCCCTCGGCCTGTACTATCGCGTGCGGTCTTCCGCCGAGATCAACTGGTTGTTCCAGCGGAACATTCAGTTCCTCGAAGACTACTTTCGGGAGCCGCCGTCCGTGCCACCGCTTCACCAGCAGCGAGCGTTGGCGCATGTGGCCGCGCAGCCTGGCTGTTCGCTTGAAGCCCTGTTTCTCACCACGGAGGGAGAGGTGACGCGGGATGAGATTTACGCGCTGATTGCGACCGGGGACATCTATGTCGATCTGTCGAAGGTCAGTCTGCCCGAGCCTGCGAAGGTTGCGGTTTGGTTGGAGAAGCCAACAGACGTTGAACCGGTGACGGAGTTCGCAAAACCGCTTCGGACTGGTGCGACATTGGACTGGGACGGCAGAGCCTGGACGGTCATCAACCCCGGCTTGAGCGCCGTGATTCTGCGCTCTGCGGACCAAGAGATCGCGGAGATTCCGGCAGACATATTTAATGATGCAGTCCTGCAAAGGCGTATTCGCGTCAGTGGGGAAGTCACAGACACGGAGGGCATTCAAGCACGGCTGCGTTCGGCCAGCCAGACAGATCTGGAAGAGGCGACCAGGCGCTTTCACATCGTCTCGCGAGCTTTGCGCGGAGAGGCACATGACGCCATGCCTCCCAGAACCTTGCGGCGATGGATCGCCGCCTATCGGACCGGCGAAGAGCGGCATGGCAATGGCTACACGGGGTTGCTGCCGGCGACCAACCGCGGCAACTCAACGAGTAAGCTTTCGGAAAAAGCGAGATCGCTGATGGACGAACACATCGAGAAGGATTACGAATCGCTGAAGCAGAAGACCATGTATGCGGCGTGGACGGCACTGAAGCTTGTTTGCGAACGCGAACAAATTCCGACGCCAAGCTTGAAGACATTCACTGCCGCCATCCATCAACGTGCCGGTGCGGAACAAACACAGAAACGCCAGGGCAGCCGTGCGGCTTATCAGGTGCAATCTTTCTTCTGGGAACTGGAACAGCGAACCCCGCGCCACGGCGACCGGCCATTCGAGATTGGCCATCTAGATCATACGCAGGCCGATGTCTGGGCCGTCTGCTCACAAACTGGGCGGCTGCTTGGCCGTCCCTGGCTAACGTTCCTTACGGACGCTTACTCGCGGCGTATTCTCGCGTTCCATCTCACCTTCGATCCACCCAGCTACCGCTCGGCGATGATGACCGTTCGCGAGTGCGTCCGCCGCCACGGACGCCTCCCGCAGATCCTGGTCCTCGATGGCGGCAAGGAGTTCGACAGCATCTACTTTGAAACACTCCTGGCCCGCTGCGAGGTGTTAAAAAAGACGAGGCCACCTGCCAAGGCGCGTTTCGGCGCAACCTGCGAACGGTTGTTCGGCACGGCCAACACGCAGTTCTTTCATAACCTCACCGGAAACACGCAGGCCGCTCGCAACGCGCGGCAGATGACCAAGAGCGTTGACCCCAGGAATCACGCCGCATGGACGCTCACGGACCTTCATCGGATGCTGACGGAGTACGCATACGAGGTCTACGAAAGGCTGCATCATCCGGCGCTCGGGCAGAGCCCGCGCCAAGCCTTCGAGACGGCACTTGCTGCCACGGGCAACCGAGCTCACCGGAACATCGCCTATGACCGTGACTTTTTGATCTTCACCTTACCCACGACGCGCAAGGGCACAGCAAAGGTGATGGCGGGCCGCGGAATGAAGATCAACCATATCTTTTACTGGTCGGAGCATTTTCGCAATCCGGCCTGGGAGTCCGCGCAAGTCCCCGTTCGCTATGACCCCTTCGACATTGGCACCGCCTTTGCGTTCGTGGATCACCAGTGGATTGAGTGCCATTCCGAACATTACGCGAGCTTGCATGGCCACTCGGAACGGGAGGTTCATCTGGCAAGCGAAGAGTTACGTAAACGGAGGCAGAATCACTCCGGCCAATTTGCCGTCACAGCAAGCGCCCTCGCCGACTTCTTGAAGTCCGTCGAACAAGAGGAGGCGATCCTCATTCAACGATTGAGCGATCTGGAAGCGAGGTCGCTTCAAACGCCGCCGGAGATGGTCGCGACCGGACCGGCATTACAGGATGCGCCGGAGCTTTTCGAGCCCGCGCTGTTATCGCCGCCGCCAAGTTTCGTTACTTATGGAGAGATGTGATGACGTCGGAATCAACTGCACATCATCGAAGCGAGCGGCTGGACCAGTTCCGCAACTTCACCATGGCGCATCCACGATTGGTAGCGGCGCGCGATGAACTAGTGGATGCCATCGAAGGCGCGACACCTGGCTCATTGGTGATGGTCCTCGGCCCAACCGGCGTCGGCAAGACCACGTTACGCACGAAGGTGGAACAACTGCTGTTGCAGCAGATGCCGCCCGACTCTGGCCGCCTGCCCTTCGTCAGCGTCGAAGTGCCTCCGCCGCACTCCGGCCGCTTTCGTTGGCGCGACTACTTCAGCCGGCTGCTGGTCGCCATGAACGAACCTCTGATCTACGCGAAAACGATGCGTGTTTACTCCAGCGCGCCGACGCCGGTGGCAACCATCGTTGGCGATACCGACTTAAGCTTCGCCGCCGAACAGGCACTTCGTCATCGCCGTCCGCCGGTTGTGTTCGTCGATGAGGCTCAACACTTGGGGCGGGTGGCATCGGGGCGGAGGCTCTCCGATCAGTTGGATGTCATGAAGTCCATCGCCAACCGCACGGGGACAGTGCATGTCTTGTTCGGCACCTACGAGCTTCTGGCCTTCCGCAACCTCAGCGCCCAGTTGAGCCGCCGCTGCCTGGACCTCCACTTCCAGCGCTATCGAGCCGACTCAGCCGCGGACCGGCAGGTTTTCCAGAGCGTACTTCTCACCTTCCAGAAACAGCTTCCGTTTGAGAGTAAGGAAACCGACCTGGCCGCGATGTGGGAGTTCCTCTATGAACGTTCCGTCGGCTGCGTCGGCATTTTGAAGGAATGGCTGGTGCGCGCTAGCGTCCGCGCGATCCGGCATGGCGCGGCGGCGCTCACACGCGAACATCTGGAGGCAACCGCTCTTTCGATCTCACAGTGCGAGAAGATTCTTGCTGAGTCGCGCGAAGGGGAGACGCGACTCAACGATTCCGAAGAAGCGAAGCTTCGCTTCCGGACGCTGCTTGGGATTGAGCAGCCCGTTGCAGCTGCCCCCCGTAACCCAGCCGCGCCAACCCGCAGGACCGCTAGAGTAGGCCAGCGGAGCCCTCAACGCGATCCGATTGGCGGGGAAACTGTAGCGGCTTATGCATAGCGCCGCTAGTTACGGAGTATGGGAGACGGTGACTCCCGTCCGGGTGCCTTGCAGCTACTTGTACTCGCTGCCGCCGATTGGAGTCGGCACGGCGGAGGTCGAAAGCTTCACCGGCTACATCACACGACTCGCGGCCGCACACGCGGTTGAAACCGGTGTTCTCGTCAACACTGAACTGCTGCCGAGGGTTCCGTATACGAAAGGCGCGTCGTTAGGAGACGTCCCATCCAAGATGCCGACTTCTTTCTTCATCGGCGCATTCCCGATAAATGGCATTGGTGAGCGTGCCCGAGCTTGGGTTTCGACGATCGAACAGATGACGGGCATGCGCAGGCTAGACCTCCTTACGCTGCTGCCCTGGTCGAAGGTGATCTCCTGCGTGCATCTTCTTCGTACCCAACGCGCGTGGTGTCCTTATTGTTACGAGAAGCCGCCGGGCTTGGCGGATCAACAGGTCTACGATCGGTTGTTATGGAACTTCCAGGTTGTCACCGCCTGCCCGGTGCACTGTTGCCCGCTGGAATCCGTCTGCCCGTCATGCACGAAAACGCAGTACGTCTTTGCGCCGAGGATGCGGCCAGGCTACTGTTCGCGATGCCAGGCTTGGCTGGGACGACCGCCGCAGTCTTCCGCCGATGATCGAAGTGAACCGGTCCACATCGCCAACATGGTAGGCGAACTACTGGCCGCGAGTCCGCGTCTTCCAGACGGATTCGACCTGGACCGGTTCCGTGAAAATATGCGCACGTTTCGGCATTTCCGACGGGTTCACGTCATCGTTGCGCGTGGCAACATTCGCGGATGGTCAAGGGATAACGCTCCGCGTATGGATTCACTGGTTCTTCTATCGCGATGCCAAGACGCTTCGATGCTCCGACTGTTGACGGAGCGCATCGTTGTCGCGCCTCGCATCACCAGCCATCCTGTGCATGCGCACTATCGAGTGGATGGGCCGACTATGGAGGAGGCGTTACAAACGGCCCTTCACGAAGATGTGCCGCCGTCACTTGTGGAGATCGCCGCGCGGATGGGCTATCTGAGTGTCGCGCCGTTGCAGTTCCGCTTTCACGATCTCTGCCAAGCGATCATCCGCAAGAGGCGCGCCAATCTTAAGCTGTCCTCCCCCTCTGCCACGGTTCCCATCCCACGTTCGCGCATAGAGCAGGCTCTATCGGAAGCGCTTCTCACGGACGGCCCGGTCAGTCTCTCGTCGTTGGCAGAGTCAATTGGCCTCCGCAACAAGCGGCGTTTGTACAAGAGCTTCCACGATCTTCGCAACGCCGTCGTCGCGAACAACCGCCAGCATCGGCGGCAACGCGCGGCGGCCATCGAGAATACATTGCGCGCAGCGCTGGCAGAAACTCCGGTCCCATCGTTGAAGGACGTTGCGCAACGGTTGAGCCTCAAGTCGACAAGCGCACTCACGAGGCGGTTCTCCGATCTGTCCACCGCGTTGAAGCGGCGACGGCAGGCGGATCTCGACAACCGGCTGCAGCGTTCCCGCCCATCGCCGTCGCGGAACCTTCCGATGGCCGCCACGATCAGCGGTCGTTGAATCCTGGTTGACGGCGTCGAGCTCACCCAGTAACCAGTGCGGCCACTGCGCGGGACTGCCTGTTCTCCGTCTGCCTCCGTCCAGGTCGGGCACTGGCTGCGCTTGACGGCCTGACGGCCTAGCCGCGCCCGGCACTCGCCTCCGCTTGCTTTGTCGGCACCCCCAGTCAGGATTCCGCTCTGCGAGTTCGCTCGCTGCGCTCGCCGGATTCCTGTCCGGTCCCCCCAACAATGCGCTGCGACTCGTTTGGGAGCGTCCTCGCTTGCCTTCTACGTGCCCCGACCCGGAACGGCGGGCAGAAGGAGAAACCAAATGTACCTCAACAACGTGACCTTAACCGGATTCCTCGGCGGTGATGCCGATACCCGAACAACCCAGAACAATACCAACTTCACAGCTTTCTCGCTGGCAACCAAAGACTCCTGGAAGGATCGCGAAACCGGCGAATGGGCTTCGCGAACGGAATGGCATCGCGCCGTTGTCTTCGGGCGACTCACTGCCTTCGCCAGCACCCTCAAGAAGGGCGATCATGTCCAGATCCAGGGACAACTTCGCACACGCGAGTACGTCAAGGACGAGGCCAAGAAGACCGTCACTGAGATCCGGGTCACGTCCATCCTAAAGCTGGACCGGAGTTACCAGCAGCCAGCCGCTGCCCAGGAGGTGGCCTAATGGCCGCCCCTCGCGCCCGGCGCGGGCTTCCAAATCGTACTTTCGTCGCCGGACCGGAAGCATCCCTTGGCCAAAGCGGCCAACGGATGGTTCAAGTCACATCCCCCAACAAAGCACTCCGACTCACCGCTTCGCTCTTGGGAGCGGCTTCGTTCGCCTTTTGGCGCCCCGATCAAGAGACGGCGGCACAAGGAGAAAGCAAATGAACAACGTGATTCTGATTGGTTACCTCGGCAGCGACGCCGAATCCCGCACCACCCGAAACGACTCGACTCTCACAACCCTTTCGCTGGCCACGCAGCGCACCTGGAAGGACCGCGAATCCGGCGAACGCCAATCGCAAAGCACCTGGCACCGCCTCGTAGTCTTCGGCCGCTTGGCTGAATACGCCGCCACCCTTACCAAGGGCGCCCACCTTCAGGTCACCGGCGAACTTAACACTCGCCAGTACACCGCCAAGGACGGCTCCACGAAGTCCATCACCGAGATCCGGGTCCAGCGCATCAACCGCCTGGATCGCTCAGCCAAGCAGGAGGTGGCCGCGTAAGCGGCCAGTCCGGCCATGACCAACCGAGACCAAATGATCCTCGATCATCTTCCCCAAGTGGAGTTGCTCGCCCGCAGACTACATCGGCGTTGCCCGCAGGTCGAACTCGACGACCTGATCTCCGCCGGCACCGTCGGCCTGATCCGCGCAGTTGATCGCTTTGATCCCTCACGCAATCTCAAGCTGAAGACTCTCGCTGAACATCGCATCCAAGGCGCCCTCCTAGACTATCTTCGTCACCTGGACCCGCTGCCGCGGGCCGCCAGGCAGTTTCAGAAGCGTCGTGACGCGATTCTAGCGAACTACGCCCAGGCAGAGATCCCCACTCAAGGTCAACTCGCCGAGATGCTCGGGTTGCCCGAACGAAAGTTCGCGCAATTGAGCCGAATGGTGACGGCATCGGAGACCATCCGATTCAATGACATGCCGGACTTCATGCGCAGGAGAATCGCCTGAGGCTCTCTTCTATGAGGCGGGGCACTCGCTCCGCCTTATACAAGATTGCCGTCGGCCTTCATCGGCTACTCTAATTTAGGAGCGAAAGCGCACCACCTCCCGTCGCTGTCTCGTTCGCAACCAGTGCGCTACGGCCGTATTCACCAGCACGTTGACTGACGTACGCCGTTCCTTGGCAACATTCGAAAGCCGCTCAAACAATGGTTCGCTCACTCGAACTGTCGTATCCCTCGACTTGGGATCTCGAATCACCACGAGGGGCACCTTCGACAAGTCCACCGATTCAATCGCTTCCACGATGTAGCGGGCTAGTTCGCCCTGGAAGCGAACCAGATCACGCAACGGAAGGTTAACCGAATCGAGGAGCCGCACGGCTAATTTGACGGTTTCGGAATGTTGCGATGCTGCCGTTCCCGACACATCCTTATCCCCAGATGGTTTGGCGTTCTTGGTCATGGCTAAAAGGGTTGCTCTTTACGACTAGTATCCTACGGTCGTGACCCCAACTCCAGGGCACGAGGACTACTTTGAGGAAGCCTTTTCTCCGCCATGCCGGTACGGCCGGTACGGCTCTTCAAACAACAGATCCTTGTGGACCCGCACCGAAAACCGAGTTCCAGTCAAGATCCGAATCGTCGGCTGGATGTTAAGGTTCTTCCGGGTGATCGCTGCGCCGAGCCTGGCGATCTCCGACGCCGCCGCGGAAGTGGCTACGTCTTGCGAACTGGGGACCGTAAAAACATTCTGTCGGCGGTTCTGAGCCACCACAGCGGCGGCGGAAAACGCTGTCGATAAGACGGCAGTGCCGAACAGCCTTCCGTAGTGGTTATTCACCTTTCCCCTCAGGCCGCTCTGCCCCCGCACGTCCTGGCTCCCCATCCCCTCTAGGTCGATCGATGAACCATCAGGGAAGATGATCCTGCTCCATACCACCAGCAACGCATTTTGCGCGTAGGCCACTTTTGAGTCATACGTGCCCACTAGCCGAGAGCCTTGCGGCACCAGCAAATACCGGCCCGACGCCGTGTCGTAGACGGTCTCTCGCACCAACGCGCGGATATCACCGGGCAGATCCGAATTAATGTCCTGTTCGAGCACTGCGGGAATGTCCCACCCCGCCTTGATCTCAAACGGGCTCAGCGCCCTGATGCGCGTGCCCTGCGCGTAGTTTTCCGCGCCGCCGCCCTTTCGCGCTTTTCGTAGGAAATCGTCTTTGCTCGCCTGGTTCGCCGAGTCGTCATCGCCAGCTTCGCGAGGAGCGATGCTGGCGCCGCTGATCGTGTTGCCGCTCGGAGGCATCGTGCGCGCTCCGCTGCCACCACTCCCGCCGCCCGACGGACTGCCCAACGCGTTCACCAACCCCGCCAGTTCGTTGGCATCACCCTGCGCACTCGGACCACCCCGCATGCCCGCTGGCCCAGATCCGTTGATTCCGGTTGCTGCGTCCATCGCCTCTCGCTCTCGATCCTTCGCTCGCGCGATCAAGGCCGCAGCGTCACTGGGCGCGCCCGCGCCCCCATTTGGCCCAGACCATGCTGCCGCATTTGGTGACTCCCATCCGGGCGGCTGATTTCCGCCGGCCGGATGGGCCCCACTTCTTAGCGCTGCCGGTACTGTGTTGTTCCCCGTCTGCCCTGCTCCGGCCATTGCCACATTGCCGGGTTTGCGTTCCGTCGCGCCGCCCACAGGCTGAACCACCGCCAACGCTTTTCCATCCCTGCCCCGAGGCACAAATTTCAGCGGAGGCGGTTCCAGTTGGTCGGGCGAAGCGGTCTCGACCGGACTTCCAGGGGGATTTGAGAACTGCCGGCCGGCCTCTTTAGCCCCAGTGACTCTGGCATCAAGATCGCCACCGCGCCTAGCCAAGTTCGCCGCCGCCGTTTGGCGGTGAAAAATGCCGTACACAATCACGGCTACCAGCGCGCCCAACGCAACAACGACGACCGCTCCAAGGCGCTTCGACATCCGTTTGCCTTGCGGCGCCTTCGGCCGCAGGTCCATTCCGATTGGACTGGGTTGGCCAACCGCTCCGTTGGCCGAACCGTTATCTGTAGCTGTCTTGTCCATGATCCCCCCTTACTTTTCTGACGCTGACTCTCCCGCCTCCGTTGGCGGCGTACGCTTCAACTGCAAATACGCGGCTCCGATCGGGTCGTCCTTCTCTTTCTTCTTCCCCCCGGCCTTCGCCAGCGGCCCCTTGCCGCCGCGCACGATGTCAACACGCTCCTGCTTCTTCCCGCTCCCAAGAAGCAGAGCGCCATGCTCGAACAACCGGTCCACGATGTACATGTTGCCCTTCACCCGGTAGTTCACCATTTCCGCTGTCGAATCCATTCCTGACACAACCAGAATCGGAGCCTCGCGAACTGCGGTCCCATCGGGCATCTGAATATACGTCTTCCTGCCGTCATCAATCACACGCACTGGCCGCAGGAACTCGGTCCCGCCATTGACCTGATACTCGAAGTTCAAGTTCGACATCGACTCAACCGGCGTCAATCGCGCAGCCTCGAACTCTTCGCGCGTTCGCTCTTGCACGGCTACGGCTTGCTTCCACTTCGCCATATCGTCATCCGGATACGAGAACGCCACCAGCGGCAAGTATTCCTGCTGGCGGCTCACCAGCCGCACGTAGTAAGCGCGGCGATTGGTGGGCACCACAAGGTTGGTATCGAGCCCGGCTTCCTTGGGCTTGATGATCACCATGTTCGTCGTGGCGTTTCCAGCGCCGCTGACTGCCGGCGCAATACTCCATCGAACCGAATCGCCGATATGCGGTTCCCCCACCACCTGCTCCCCCGGCTGCAATTCCAGGACGCACACACGCAACGGCGCGCAGATCACCGTGGCAAGGCCCGCGCCGAACGTATACACCACGCGCCCGTCCTTGCCGGTCGCAGGCGTTTGAACATCGTGCTTCCACGGTTCGGCCTTTTCCAGCGCCGCCTTCGCCGCTGGCGTCATTTTCCCGTCGGCCAGTTCCGGCGCGTCGGCCAAGACCTTAGCCGCTTTCTCCTGGAGATCCGCTTTCGGATCTACTCCCGTGCGCGGAGGCGTGCTTTTCAACGGATCTTTCTGCAGCTCGGCCGCCAATTCCCCAAAAGGATACTTTTCAGGCGTAGCTCGGGGCGTGCCGCTTCCGCCCTGCGGCCCTTGCCCGAAGGCGAGGGTCACGGTCACCGTCCAGAACATCGAAAGCTGCATATAACGCTTCATGACACCATCTCCCTCATTCAGAACACTCGCGACCAAGTCGCGTTCGTGACAAATATTCCCAGCGGGTTCGCCCGGCCCTCTTCCTCGGTTCGTGGCGGATTAACCGCAATCGTAAACAAGCCCCTGAACTCTTCTTTCCCATTGATCTGGCCCGTCGCGAGCCGCTTGACCTCGGTCCAGCCCACCTCCCACGTCTTCTCGCTCGTCGCCAGCACCGACTTGATCTCAACTTCGACCGTGCCCTGCTCAGCCTTTTGTTGCGGGGGAGCGCTGCGATACCAATCCGAGATGGCTACCTGCGCTGGTGACCCCTGTCCGATCTGTGCGAACACCTGGTCGATCTGGGCCCGCTGAAACGTCCAGTCGATTGTGACGCCCCGCCATTTCGATATGAAATCGGCCAAGGCCGCTTTCATTACTCGCTCATCAAGCCGCGAGCCTTCCGCTGTCGCGACGCCGCTCGCCACTGGCCGCCCCAGTTCGTTCACGGCAACGACGAAGGGAACCAGGCGCGTCTGCTTGGCGACCATAATCAAACCGCCCACCGAGACGAACGCGATGGCCAATGCCACAAACGCGACGAGCCGCCAGTGCCGAGCGCGACTGATCAAATCACCGTATCGCTCGTCCCACGCCTTTCGTGCGGCTAAGTAAGGGTTCGCTAGATCCGCTCCCCCAGGAACCTTCTTCCCTTTCCTCTCTTTAACAAACGGGAGTTCCGTGGGCGCGCTGATCCCCGGCCCTTCCGGTATGAGTGCATCGTTCGCAATGGCTGGTTGCATTACTTCGTCTCCTTACTCGCCTTGCATGTTCAACGGCGGTGGCGTTCCACCTCCGCCACCTTCTGGTGGCACGATCCGTTGCAGAAAAAACGCCAACATCGCGGCTCGCTGAACACCGTTTTGTACCGTGCCCGCCGCCGACTCAACGGCCTTCGCCCCTCTCGCTGCGCTGCCCATCGCCCTTGCGAAAGTAGGAGGTTCAACCTGGTTTGCCGGACGCGCCGAGGCCCCCGCCCCACTGGCAGCGGTTGAATCCGTCATCGGCGGCGCGTTTGCCAAGAATGCCGGTGATGCACTTCCCTGCCCTGACGGGCGGCCTACAACGGTGTCCTCAGACGAACTCGGACGCGACACCGGCGCATCATTTGCGCCACCGCTGCTTGCAGTACTCCCATTTGTCCCACTGCCGCCACTCGGCGGCGCAGGCTGGCTCGGTGAATATACTCCGCCGCCATCGCCTCCCGATCCACCGCTGGGCCTGCCACCACCTCCGCCACCTCCGGAGCCAGGTCCCCCAGATCCACCACCGCCCGGCGCTCCCGCTCCGCCACCCGCGGCCCCGCCAACACTTGATGCCGCGGCCAAGCGCGCCGCCCCGCCGCCCAGCACCATCGCGGCGCCGCGCGTTGCCAACGCCGCCCCGCCAGCGACCATCAGCCCGGCCTGCACCGTGGACATGCCCATCGAGATGATGTCGCCGCCCGTGAAAGACGGCGATCCAGCGAGGATGGACGCGGCGAACTTCGGCACGCCCCAAGCGACCGCCGCAAAGATCAAACTCCCACCGATCAAATCAAAACAATCGCGAAAGGGGAGAAGCGCATTGGAGATGTTGTTCGCCTGCGCTGCCCAGCTTGTACTCAGGGCGGTGCCTATCCCGACGACCATATAGAGGATCATCAACTTGACGCCGACGGCCACCGACAACGCAAAGTATCTTTCGACATAGGGCCGCGTCACCGAGTTTCCGCCGAACCCCAGAAAAATCAGGCCCGCGCTCACTACGATGTAGCTTTCCACCAGCGCCATGATGAAGTGAATCGCCACGACGACGAACGAGACAAACACAATGATCGCTGCGAGAATGATGACCAGCGTTGGCGCGGGGCTAATCAGGAAGCCCGTGATGTCCGCCTTCAGCACCAGGTTCTCGGCAATTTCTGCACCCCTAAAGACAATGTCCCCCGGGCTTGCCCCCACGGGCAGAGCGGCGGCTTCGCTCCCGATCTGGATGAAGCTGTTCATGATGCGGTCCGAGAACCCCACGCCGTTCTGGAGCAGCCACAGGAATGCGAATAACACCAGGAGCCGTCGAAGCATTCCAGCGGTCCACGACTGGAGATCCGAACGCTCAAGCAGCAGCAACAAAGCGGTCCACGCCATCTCGACCAGCGCCAAGGCTCGGAACAGCCCGCCTGCATACTGATTGAACACCGCGATAGCCGGAGCGCGCGCCGCCTTGTATGCATTCGTCATACTGTTCGGCATGTTGCCAGGGGGAGCCTGCGCACTCGCCACCGCGCAGAGTATGGTTGTCAACAGCAACACCAACAACGACAACCAGAGCACCCTCCGCAGTCTCGTTGCCCCGGGACTCCGCAGACCTCGCACTGAAATCCACCCAACCGAACGCACGGCCATTTACCGATTCCCCCCGAGAAAGGTCTGGGGATCATTACGCGCCGGGCCATTTTGGAAGAACCGTTGCGAGGCCGCCTGGCCGTTCGTGCTCTGCTGCATCTGCCAGGCCTGAAAGGCCTGCTTACTTTGAATGTCCGCCAGCATGAGCTGGCGCAGCTTCATCATCTGCTGCACCGCTTGTTCGCTCAACTGCAATCCGATTTGGGCGGCTTTCAACCTCCCGTCCGAACTTTGCGACATCGTGCGCAACTGGGTCAACACGCCTTCCTCGCTAGCCATCTGCCCCGCTTGCAGATTGGCCGCTTTCAACGTTCCCAGAGTGGTGTCCAACGTCGTTTGAGACCACTGCTGATACTCCTGATACCACTGCTCCGGCCGGTAGCCGAAACCCTTGAAACGGTTCGTGAACTCCGCGTCGAGGTTCGCCATCGAATACGCCAATGCCCTGCCCTGGCGCACTACGCCATGCAGCGCCCCAATCTCCGCCATGATGGGGCCGAATACCTGGAACGGCAACCGCGCCGTGTGCTTGGCCATATCGAGCACCATAAGAATCTTCTGCCGAAGCTCTTCGCCTTGGCGGATATAGCCTTGCAGCAGTTGAATCTTGTTCAGGATCTGGGTCCATTCCCGTGAGTAGTCCAGCCCGACGCCAGCGTAAGCGACCCCAGTTCCGAACAGTGATCCAAAGAACATTCGCCGATTCATGACGCTCTCCTTCCCATGGCGACCTGCTGGCCCGCCTCGTAGAACTCTCCCCAGTCAGCAAGGCCGCGCCTCCGCAACCACTGCGGAATCCAGTCCTCGCCATAACTTGCCATCATGTCCAGCGCCTCTTGCCGCTGCTCCTTGCCGGACACGCCGACAAACGACAGCGCCACACCGCCCAAGCCCAACGCGATCTTGCGCCGGCCAAGCGGCGAAACCACGTAGTATTCCCGCTTCGGGAACGCCCTTTGCACAATGCCGATTTCCCGGTCGTTCAAACCGATGGACTCATAGAACGCCTTTGATGCGGGATTGCCTGCCTCCGCGTTCGGCAACAGAATCTTGGTCGGGCAACTCTCTAAGACGACGTCTTTGATGGGCGAGTTGAAAATGTCGGACAGATTTTGAGTGGCCAGCAGCACTGTGGCGTTCATCTTGCGCAGCGTTTTGAGCCACTCGCGCACGCGTTCCCGGAAGAGTGGATTCCGCAGGAACACCCACGCCTCATCAAGCGGCACCAATGTCGGCGCGCCCGTCAGGCGCTTTTCGATCTGCCGGAACAGGTAAAGCAAAACCGGCACCACCGCCTTTTCGGACAACGGGAACAGATTCTCCGTCTCGAATGTTAAGAAACGCCCTGTCCCCAAGCAATCCTTGTCCGAGTCCAACAAGAACCCGATGGGCCCACCCAGGCAGTAATGGTTGAGCAAATCGCGCAAATCGTGGTCCTGTACGTTCGCGCGCAGCTCGGTGAGCGTTCGATTCTCCGGCTTGTCATGCGCGAGGCTCATTACCGCTTCGCTCAACGCGCTTCGCTCGCGCGGACTGAGCTTCCTGTCCATCAGGTTGCACAATGCCTCCAGCCATTCCACCGCCCAGGCTATATCGCTCGCCGTTTCCAACTCCCGCAACGGACAGAACGTCAGATTGCTGCCCTCGCCGATGTCATAAAATTCCCCGCCGCACGCCGCCGTCAGCGTTTGCAGGGAATATCCCTTGTCGAACGCGAACACTTGGGCCCCGCGATAGCGGAGCCACTGGGCCGCCGCAAATCCCAGGAACGTGCTCTTCCCTGCCCCGGGCGGTCCGATCATCAACGCGTGGCCGAGATCGCCTACATGGAGGTTGAAGCGAAACGGCGTCGCTCCTCCCGTCGCCGCGTACAACAAAGGCGGCGAGTTCGGCGGCATCAACGGCGAAGGATTCGTCCGCTGTCCCGCCCACACCGCGGTCGTCGGCAGCATGTCCGCCAGGTTCATGGTGTGCAACAGCACACGCCGCACGTTGCTATAGCCGTCCCCCGGCAGCGAACCTCTCCACGCTTCCACCGCGTTCACGTCCTCGATCCGGCACCCAAATCCGAGGTTGCTGATGGTCTTCACCGCCAACGCGGCGTTGTCATCGACCATCGCCTCCTTCTCGCCCGTGATGAGCATCACGCTTGTGTAGATGCAGAAATGGACATCCCCGGCCGCCGCCGCGCTCATCGCGTCTTGCGCGTCGGCCGCCATTTCCGTCGCATAGAGATTGATCGGCCCGGTCTCCGACTTCAACAACTGGTCCTTAAACCCACGCTCCTTGGACTTCCACTTTTTGCGATGCTTATCGAGCATCGACCGCGCTTCCTCCGCGTCGAGCAAGATCGCTCGCGTGCTCCAACGGTACTCCATGGGAAGCGCATCGAGCGCCCGGAGAATTCCAGGCCGGCTCGCCCGCGGAAACCCGTCGATCGCCACCACCCGCATATGCTTCTTGCCGATGCGCGGGGTCATGCCTCCCACGAAATCCGCTGTAGCCAGCATGTCCGCCAAACACGTCGGCACTTCCGGCAGTTCAATCGGATGGTCCACGCCGCCGATACACCGGTGAACGTAGCGCAACATCTGGTCCTGTACCACCAAAAACCCCGTGTCATCTTTCACACGCTCAGCATTCAAGCGATCCACATACACGAGCGAACTCAATACATCCTCAAAGCTCGCCACGCGCACCCGAAACGTCTCCAGCGCTCGCGCCGCCGCCCCTCTATGTTCCGGCCCTCCACTTTCATCGAACATGTAACCTCGGACCATTTCCTCGCGCACGCGCGGCGGTTGGTACGTCAGGGTGAGGAAGTACTCGGTCTCGAAATGAGTGCCCTCGGATGCGAACTGCTGGTATCGTTCCACGTCGATCAGCGCCGAGACCGGGTCCGGAAAGTGGTTCTTCAACGGATACTCCGGCGAACTGGAACGAATCGCATCGGCTTGGATCATCCAACCCGAGCCCAGCTTCATGATCGAGTTCAGCCGGGCGCTCAACGCCGCCATCTCCGGGTGGGTGGCCGAGTCCATATCCGGCCCGCGAAACATCCAGCCGCTCATCAGACTTCCGTCATGGAGCAGCACGATCCCATCGGCCACCACGGAGTCATATAACAGGAGATCCGCGAGCCCCTTTGCAGTTGTACGATGTTCCACGAATCGCATCGACTTACCTCCAACCTTTCCTGACTTGCATCGCTTCCGCCCGCAGACCGCTCTTGGCCGGATAGTAGTCCCCGTATTTCACATGGCGAACGTAGACGTGACGCAACAGGGGGTCCAGCTTCGCCATCCGCGAGAGCACCGCGACCGCGGCGACCCACGCGGCGATACCGATGGCCAGCGACCACAACGTCGCTACCGAGAAAATCAACGCCGCGCTCAACAGCGCCGCCAACAACACCATTTCGCGATCACAGCCCATCAGCAAATTGGGCCGGTTCACAGACTGATAAAGTGGCACTTCGCGGGGTTCTTCCATGTTCGTCTCCACTCCTGTCGTCCTGGATACAAGATACAAACCAACTACAAAGACACGATGAAAAGGCTACGATGGGCCATTCAGCGTTGCTGCTGCCTGATCACCGGCCGGCCGTTCAGGGTCCGCGTATTGGTAGCTATCTTTGCCAACGTGCTCGATAGCTTCGCCCTGCTCGCCGCACGAATCGACGCGCCGGTTTGTGGCGCGGCTTTCGCCGTTCTGCTACCGGCCGCATTGATTCCTACAGTCGCTCCCGCACAGCCAGGTCCCTCCAGCATGTAAGCCGGGAACTGGTCCCCTGCCTGTGCCTGTGGGCACCCCTGACGGCTAACGCCGATCGGTACCGTGCCGACTCCGCCAGGATTCACATAGTGCTCACCCGTCACCCGCAGGTCAACGAGCATGTAGAAGTTAAACCCAGGATCGACCAGTGGTGGTTGAGTCGGATCGGGATTCGGGATCGGCGTCATATCGTAAATGTGGAAGATCAACTCCACGGTGCACGAATACGGATACGCGGTACTCCCGCCCGGCATGTCGCTCACACCGATGCCGGCGTTGTACGGCGTCCGTTGCTCAAACTGAACGTCAACCCGAGGACCACAGTTGTCATTGCGCACGCCCTCGAACGTGGCGCTGCAATTTTGCCCGCCGGTTTGGCTCGACCAAACCAGCCACGTATGAATTTGCGAATCGGCCTTAACCGCCGCTGGAACCCACACGTCCTGTCCCGCTCGGTAAGCCGCATCGTCCTGAATTTCGAGGACGTGACTGGCGAGCAGGACCGTCGCTGGTTGACCCGATGTCGTGCAATATGCGTTTGCGGCCGGAGCCAACAGACTGACCAGCACGCCGATCCGTAGTATGTGTCTCATCGAAAGCTACCTCCATTAATTCCGATCCTCAAACACGCAGGAACTTGGGCGGCGCATCAAGCGGCGAACCGTCATCGCGACGCCCGTTCCCCCGGAAACATCCTCGTCGAAACTTCGCCTCAGAACACCACCGCGCCGCCACCAGCGAAGAGAATGTTCATGAAGCCGGCGCCAAAGACCAGGAACGCGATCGCCAGAACGGCCACGCTGGAGCGCCGGGCGAACTCGGACAGCTCGCCGCCGAAGACCAATGTGCCTCCCGCGACCATCAAGGCAATCAGGGACACCGATAGAGCAACCGGCCCCGTGAGCGACTGAGCCACATTCAACAAAGGCGCTTCCCATGGCAGGGCGGCGCCAAGCGCGCCGCCGAAGACACCTTGCATGCCCACGAAGGCCAGAGCCAACGCGAACAATACAAGGCGCGACAGACGGCGATTCAGATCCCAAACAGGCAGGGAATTCATAGATGGACTATCTCCTTTTCATCACGTCGTTCATCGTTCACCCTCGGGGCTGGCCCGAAGGTATTTACGTCGCCGGCTTTCGCCGTCGACCGCTCACGGCCGCTCAGCACGCTGGCCGCCAAGTTCACACGTATTCGCATTGGTATCGTCCTTCCCGAAACCCGGTGACCAACATGACCTCGCGAACCTTACGCCCCGCGGGATGGTCAACGTCTTCGTCAATGAAGACCACGACATCAATGGCCTCGCCGATCAAATCCTGCTGTGCCGCTTGGGTTCCTTCTGCCACCAGGGACTGAAGACGGATCAGGCCGCTCATCGCGTCGTTGGCGTGTACGGTTGCCACACCGCCTGGGTGCCCGGTGTTCCACGCCTTGAGCATGACCAGCGCTTCCGCTCCGCGAACTTCGCCCACAATAATTCGTTTCGGCTTCAGCCGCAGGCTTGCCCGCAAACATTCCAGCATGCTGACCTGGCCGAACGCGCGAAGATCCACGCTGTTCTCAACCGGACTTTGCAACTCCATCGTGTCCTCAATCGACAGGACACGATCCCGCGGACAAAACCTCTTGATGAGTTCCAGGCACGCATTCACAAGCGTCGTCTTGCCCGAGCCGGTTGAACCCACAATCAAAACGTTCTTCCGCTCCCGGATTGCGCTCTTCAGAACGTCGGCGTGAGACTGTCCTTCCAGCAACTGCCGGAAGTTCTGCCTCTCCCGGAGCCTGTTCGCAGGATCCTCTTTCGAGCTCAGTATGCCAGTGTCGATGTACTCTTCGATTGAGAATACCCGCCGGGGACGAGTCCGGATTGCGAACGTTGGTGCCTCTACGACAGGCGGAACCAACCCTTGAAAGCGGCTGCCATCAATCGGCATCTCGGTTTCCAAAAGTGGCTTGTCATGGTGGATTACCGTCTCCTTGATAGCGGCTATCGTTCCCATAGCGGCGCTCGCTTGCGAGGCGAGCATCCTCCCAACCACCCGCCAGCCTTTACCAAGCTCATTGACCCAGAGCTTGCCGTCCGGGTTCAAGCAAACGTCTTCGGTCAACTCTGAGGCCAAGGCCGCCAATACCTCCGGACCCAGCTCGCGTTTCAGCTTTTCATGCAACCGCGCTTTTTGCTGCTCGTCCGTTGACGGGCCTCTGACTGTTGCCAGTTGCGGTAAGCTGTTGCCAACATTCTGCATGATCGAGACCTCAAAACAGGAGCGTAACACAAAAGTACAGTCAAGACTGTAAAACAGAGTATATTTCTGGAATCCGGGCGCGTCAAGGTGTACATTCAGAAAGGAAGCTGCTTCTGATGCCAGACGCCACTCTCAACGCCATCACCGTTCAAACCCAGGCCATGAACGCCGGCGTCTACGAAGTCGGCGTCCTCCTGCCGGCCGACTCCCCAAGAATGCTGCTTCGTACCTGGGATGCGGCGGACGTATTGAAGTCCATCCCGTGGTTAAAAGCGAAGAACATGGAAGGCGCGGCAGTGTACATTCGACCGTTCGGGGAACACCGCTTGTGCCTCATTGACGATCTCAAGCCAGAGAACCTGCCGCGTTTGAAGAGCGAAGGCTTCCAACCCTGCCTCGTTGTGCAGACCAGCCCGAATAACTACCAGGTGTGGCTGGATCACGGCCGCAAACTGCCGAAAGCGTTGTCAACCGCGGTGGCGCGCGCGCTGGCAGAGAGATTCGGAGGCGATCTTGGTTCGGCCGACTGGAGACATTTTGGCCGCCTCAGCGGTTTAACCAACCGGAAGGAAAAACACCGGCAGCCCAACAACCTGTTTCCCTACGTGCGTATTATTGAGGCGACCCCAGGGCTGATCTACAACCAGGCCGGGCAGTTTGTTCAGGGTGTAGAGCGCGCCCTGGAAAAGTCCGTAATGGCGGCGGCGAAGGCAGCGGCGAGATCGCGAGTACTTTTAGGGCGCAAGGGGCGAAGCACAGCGGCGGGGAAGTCCATCGCCGATTTTCACGCTGATTCCAGGTACGCCGGAGACTTGAGCCGCGCAGACCTGGCTTACACGGTGTATGCACTCGGCCATGGCGCGTCCGAGGACTCTATCCGCGGCGCCCTTACTTCCCGCGATCTCACCAAGAAAGGGGGCGAAGCGCGGATCGAGGATTACGTAAAGCGAACGCTTCTCAAGGCAGCCGAGCAGATCAACCGGAAGTCTACAATTTCACGCCAGGCCAACCGAGTAAGCGAGTTAAGCCGCTAGTTGAGAAAATGAAAACGTGGGTACGAGCGTACCTCGATCTGCGAGGGCTTGTTGTGTCCAGCGTCAACTATTTCACCGGAGCGAAGCGGGTAAGAACGCTGCGGCAGGAAAACGGGTTCGGGGGAAAGGGCCGCAGCCTCTTGCCCCGTGCAGCGCTAAGCACCGCCGGGCGGACTCTTTCCGGCCGGTTCCTCGCCCTTGCGCTTATTCCGCATCGAGTCCCCGCGCATCTCCTTCAGGCTCGACGGGCCGGTCCTGGGTCAGTGTCCCTTACCCTTCGCTCGGTCTTTTACCCACTTCTGAGCATCGCCCATCGCTTTGAGCGCCGTAAGTCCAAAAGCCGTGTTGTTGACCTTGACGATCTTGATGCCAGGCGTCCACTTGTCTCCTTCCCGCACACTCAGAGTAACTGTAAGGCGTTTGGAATTGGGCTGACCAGAAACAACGACTTCTTCTCGACTAACTACGACCAGCAAGAACTCGGCATCCTCCTCTTTTGTGACCAACTCAAAATCACCGATCCGGCGTTGGAGGTCCTTCACACTGTCTTCCAATTTCGGATCCGAGAACCCGCCCGCGTCCGGGGGCGCCGCCTTGACAAATATCTTGCCGATCTTTGCGGCGGCAAGCACCCCTGGAGCCAGAAACGTGGTGGCCAGAACCAACGCGGCAACTGCGTAAAATCCAGTTCTTCTTCTCATCTGCAATCCTCCTACTCAAGTGTGACGGCTCGGCAACAAGAATGGAATGGTGTTCGTCGTGGTTATCAGCATAACTCATTAGGCTGACCTGCATAAAACCGGCCCTGGCGGGGCAGGCCTAAGCCGGAATTTTCATTTTGGCTATTTTTGCCCAACGCCTCGAAAAGGTAAAATTGGCGGATTTCACTCTTGCGGGCCATCGTCATCTCCTTCGGTCATGGAGTGGCGCCAGAAGTCTTCGTGTTGATAACGCGCCGCCAGGGCTTCAATGGCGACCGGCGATGAGCTGGTCGTGAAGTCTAAGTTGCCGATCAGATTGACTTTGCGCCCGGCGAATGGGGCGGTGCTTTTTAGAATCTTGATGGCTTCCAGGTCGCTTTGTGCAGGCGGGTCCAAGCTCATCACGAAGGCAACTATTTCCCCAGCAAATCAACGCAGGCTGCTGGAGCACCAGGGCCAATAGTACCGAGACCGATCTTAGCCCGCGCAGCCAGTTCCAACGGCCGTAGCTGATCCACGTAGCGAGCGTGTACTACACGATCAATGCCTGCGCCAACGAGCGGTGCGACCGTTCTGAGACACGCTCTGAGAGCCACAGCGCTAGTCCTACCGCCATGAAGCACGAGATTCCTCTGTCGATAAAGGCGCCTGAAGGTATCGGAGGCATATGTCTGGATGTCGGCAAGCTTCGCTTGCGGGTTAGCCAACACCGACGTCATTCGAGCGACTGCCGCGGAATTCGCCCAACTCGGTGGGTCTGGAAACTGACCGGAGGCTATGGCCTCAGCCACGATGATGGCGCGGTCTCGATTTTCTTTCTCATTGGCAAGCCGATCTGCAACGGGTCCTCCCAACTGCTCGCCTACATACGACAACATTGTGAACTCGGCCCGAGGAAATGAACACGCAACAATCATTGCCATCCGATCCGCCGCTGTGGCGCGGCTGCTGTCCGGCTCGCTCAGGAGTGCTTCGACCGCCGCCCAGCCACCGGCAACGGCCGCGCTTGGGGAGCTTGATTGAAGCGGTGCGAGCAATTCTACCGCTGGGTCGACAATCTCGTCGACTTCCGACTCAACCCAGACACGGTTTTCGCGGTGGATAGCTCCTACGTGCACTCCTCGAGACTGGCGGTTTACCTTGAAGGGCTCCTTCGTTCCCGCAACCCATGCCGTTGGAATCGGGCGAATCTCTTTCTTTAGACTAACCAGTACGCGCGCCGCGAAGACGTTAACCAGTTCTGCGGCAGCTTCCGCGGCAGCTTCCGGATCTTTTTCAGTCACCGAGAGCAGGAGTCCACCGAGTTGCTTCACGCCTTTCGTGCTGAATCCGTTTGATCTGAGCCATTCCGATACTTGTGGGGCCTCCATCCACCGGCGAGGAACCGTAAAACCCTTTTTGGCGGCGGACTCCAGCCGTGAAGGGAACACAATCAACACATCGAACTGTTTCGGAGGCTCCTGACTTCGAGCCGAAAGATCTCTCAGCGCGTCCGCGAGTGATAAAGGTAGCTTCTGGTGCTTCATTTGATAGGTCAACCAACGATGCAAGAAGCCGCCGCTGAAGCCCTGATCCAACAAGTGTGACGCCACTGCCCGCGCGGTGCGTTCAGGCCCATATATAGGTTTTGGTTGGCTGATCGCATCTGCCCACCGTCCCAGGTATAGTTGATCGATCTCAGAATGAAGTTGTTGAATGACGCAGTACTCCAAACCTTCAAATCGCAAGGTCGATTTTGATCCAGAGGCACTGGTGAGGGTCTTTTGAAGAAGCTCACGCTGAACCTCCGGAATTCCGGGATCACGAGCGATTAACCTTGTCGAGGTAGAGATCGCGGCCTGGAGGGATTCCGGCCCGAGAATTCCAGCGCGATGGGCCTCGCTGGCTTCCAGCACTTCTCGGAGTGCCAGAGAAGTTCCGATGCTCCAGAGGGAGCGATTCCAATGGAGCGCGGGGCCGAAGAACTCCAGCAGGCGCGCCGCGACATGCCTCTCGTAGTTGTTGACAAAGTTGATCACAGTGAGCTACCTTTTAACTAGGACAACATGTCCGCGATCTAAACGGGGCACGTCCCTCAAGTTCTGAGCTTCGGCTCAGACAACGAGGCACAAGCCCCTTTTTACTTTATTACCTTCCTGTTTTCACCCATCTTACATAGCCCGCGTTGCGGCTCAGTGCGCTAGCGTGTCAATAGCGCGTTTGTAGTGGGTTGTCAATGCTATTGATACCTATCCGCAGTGCTCTTTGCCGCTGCAGGCTGCGCGTATTCCGGCGCGTGCTTGCGGACCATTTCCCTCTGCATCTCGGTGGCTTTCTCAAGCGGGATGTGGCTCGCCGACTTTCCGCCAGTCGAAGCGATGCCGACCATGAGGACGCAGAACAGTCCGCAGAGCAAGAGAAAGATCACGAATCCGGCCACGCCGGTTCGTTTCAGAAGGTAGAGGAAGACGCCGGTCTCGAGCACATTCATAGCCATAGTCAGCTCTTAATCACAATAGATATTTCCCAATGCAAACGCCAGCCCCCAAGAACAGACTGGCAACGAGCATTCCGAACGTCATCGAGCGAATCTGGCCTTTTCTCGAGTGAGCCTGGTTGAGATTTGACACCAATGTCGCCGCGGATGCCCCGGCTCGATCCAGATCAAGCTGCACCGCCTCACGAATCCTTGCCGCAATAGCAGTTCCCTCGGCTTCGATGGATTTCAAGGACTGCATCTGCACATCCAATATAAAGGCGCGCATCGCATCCTTACGCGCCTGTTCATCGCTGGTCAGATCCCGAACCGCCCGCTCGATCCCGATTTTGATGAGGGTTGGAATCATCACAACCGGGTCGTCCCGGTCCACCAAAATATTGTGTTTGGCTGCGACTGCTCCGATCACCGCATCGAGATCATCATCCATTCCGTTACGCCCCAAATTCGACACCATCCAACTGCTCATACAACCCGCGCCTCACCACGGCGAGACGCTGCCGCTCCATCACGTTGTACTCGGGCCGGGCAATCGCTTCGGTGAACGTCAACCGATCGGAGATCATCCTACGCAAGTCAGAGCCGAACGTCTGTTGGTTTCGCCGTTCCACCAAAATGTTTCCCAACACCTTGGATTCGCTGGCTCGATAGGCAGCCATTTCGCCGAGCTTCTTGCCATCCATTTCAGCCCGCGCCTCATGCTCATTCACCCACACCACCAAGTTGCGATCGGGTGTCGTTTTGGCAAGCTCCTTCAGATTTGAGATCGTCTCAAGCAGCGCACCCCCGCCGGCAACAATAGTATGGATGTAGACCCGGCGCCCGTTGGCAGTCAAAAGCGCCAACACTTCGTTTTGAAGGATGTAGTTCCAAAGCGAAATGAAGCTGCTCGCTCCGCTGTCGATAACGAAGTCCTTATTCTCGCTCAGCACTTTCACTATGACTTGGTCGAACCGCTTCGAGTTCACCTCTCCTTCATCCATCAGTTCAACGATTTCAACCGGAAGGCCTTCATAACCAGCCAGCGTGTGGTTTACCGGATCAGTGTCCAGGCACGCCACTTCCCTTCCCTTCTCTTGCAAATACTGCGCCAGGAAAGCGCTGCATGTGCTTTTTCCAACGCCGCCCTTACCTTGCAACATCAGGTGTACCGCTCCGGCTCCATTGCCGTTGCCATTGCTCTTCGCCATCGTCGGCTCCTTTGCTGTTTGTTTCGCCATTAAATCAAATCCTCTTTTCTTGGGCGCGGGTTCGGCTTGAACTCGACGCGACTCTGATCCTTTCGTTTCAAATCCTCACTCGGGCTTGACGGTTCGCCGGACGGTGGCGCACTGCCATCCCCCATTTTTCCCGCCGTCTTCGGTGCCTTTGTTACGAGTGGGGCCGGCCGGGGGCTCCTCAGTTTTGTCGGAATGCTCACCACCGGCCGAGGAATGCCAACCGATGCCCGGACACCTTCATCAACCTGGTTCCCATTCGAGACCGAGATCGCCATCGATTTCCGAATGCTACTCTCTGATATTCCGAATCGTGCCAGGATCTGGCTAATGTTGACCCGGTGAAGCGTGATTCCATCGGCTCTCAGCTTTGCGACCACTTCATTCGTTTTGAAGCCGGCGCGGAACCATTGCTCAATCTCATCCAGGCGAGCAATCACTCGCCCCGCCATCGTTCCAGGTAAATCGTTGGGTTTCACTTTGCCCATTTCCCCTGAGCATAGCCTGGGTGCGGTTCCAAGTCAATAGCGTATTAACAGCTGGTACGAAAGTGTTTTGTAGTTCTATCGAATTTGTTTGTTAAGCGTTAGAGAAGATGTTAACAGCGTTGTCACAATGCTTAAATATCTATAGTTATTAGTTTAATAGTTGTTTTGTAGTCTGTTTGAAAGTCGACACGATGGAAAGCGACGTTCTAGCCACAGGAGGGGCGCAGTGGCTCGGGGAGTGGGCAGAAGGACGAATGGAGGGGAAAGTAGCATAGTGGAACATAAAGGAATGTGCGACATGCTGGTAGGATTACGCTACATTCCCCTGTGTTATCAGCGTGATCCGGCGTCGCACGATACTGCCATGTGTCGCACGATTGTGCTACGGTCTTTGTCATGGCTCGATCTATCCCCAAAACTGGCGCTCAAATCCATTTCCGCGTTGACGGAGAACTTCTGAAGGCCGTCGACCAACGCATCAAAGAGAAGGGCGTCCGCACCATCAGCGCGTACCTGCGGAAGCTTGTAGAGAAGGACCTCTCGGCCGTACCCGATGAGGACCGAATCGACGAACTGGTCACACTGATCGGCGCCAACCACAATCGACTCACCGGCCTGCTGCGTAATTTGGCCATGGCTCAACGGGCACAGTTCGCGCTCCTGGAAGCGTCGGCTAAGGCGATGCTGTCCTACTTGCCCCCTCCAGGACCGGATAGCGCCGACCTGCTCCGCGCCCGCGGCAAAGAACGCTATGACCGCGTACTCAAATCCGCCGAAGAAGCTTCGCTCCAGTTTCTCGATCAGCTTCTGACCCAGTTCGAGGGCCGCGATACGGAGAAAGGCAAGCACAGTTCCAAGAAGTCGGTGTAGTATCAGGCCATGGCCGCCGACGGCAAGCAGCGGATTCCAGAAGAGCGAGAATCCTTCCGTATTCGCCCCAAGGGCAAAGTACGGAAAGAGCGCCAGGCTCACGACTACACCGCCACCTTTGCGCGGCTTGTTCGGGGCTTGATGACGGCATCCCGAGCGCGGCGGGAATCGCCAGGCGCCCGGACAGCGGCGAAGCCTTTCCAGCAGCGTTGCGCGATTCGGTTCAGCTACGCCCCCAATCGAATACGCGGACACTTCACCGCTCATGCCCGGTATCTCATCCGCGACAGCGCCGCCGGCGGGGCATCTCCGTATGGCAGTTTGGGAGAGGAGTCCATGACCGACGCGCTTGCCCGTTGGCAGAGCGCCGGGGACAAACGCCTCTATAAGGTCATCGTCTCGCCCGAGTTTGGCGAGCGCGTGAATCTCACCGAACTCGCATCGAAACTCATCGCGTCGATGGAACGTGACCTCCATCGCAAATTCGAGTGGGCCGCGGTCAGCCATCACAACACCGACCATCCCCATATTCACATTGCCATTCGCTCCGTCGATCGCGACGGCAACGAATTCCGATTCGACCGTGATTACATTAAGGCAAGCATCCGCCAGCATGCGGAGCAGCAATGTACACTTCAGCTTGGAAACCGCACGCAAGAGGACGTCCGTTTGGCGCTTGCTCGTGAAGTGACCCAATTCCGATTCACTTCCCTCGACCGCACGATTCTCAAAGCAATACAGCACGAGGACGGGATCGAGGACCATCGACTCTCCGTCTCCGATGAGGTGCTGAACGCGCGCTTGCAGTTTCTCTCGCGAGCCGGCCTCGTTCAAGAGAACGGCCCGCGTCAGTGGATCGTGCCCAGCAATCTGGACTGGACGCTAAAGCAAATGGCGGTGGCGGCCGACCGGCAACGCATGCTCACCCAGGCCGGAGTCGCCATCTCTGACGACAAGATGTCGCATTGCCGGACCAGTCTCGACGAGACCGGGTCCCTTCGGGGCCGAGTGCTGGCCAACGTCGAGGAAGAACAAACCGGCCAAATGCACCTGATCCTCGAAGGCACTGATGGCGTGGTTCATTTCATTCGCCATAATCGCGCCATCAGCGACCGCCGCGCCAAGGGCGATCTCAAACCTAATCATTTCGTTGTCTTTGAGCCAACGCAGAAGGGGCATAGCGTCAACGATCTCGGTGACGCCGACGCCTACTTGACCGCTCCGCATTTCCGCTCAACACCCCTGCCAGCCGAAGCAGCTAGTGCGAGTCACAACTGGCGCGGTTGGCTCGGACGCTACCATCAGCGCCTCGCCCCCGCCGTCCATCAGCTACAGCCAGACCGCGTCCGCGAACGCGGCGATTTTGAGCGCTAACCTCGATCCGCCTTCCCTTCCCTGCTAGCCGTCGCTCGAATTGATGCGCTAAAATCCTTGACTCTGGCGTATTCTAACGTCATTATGTGGTCTTGACTGTATGAAGTGAGGAGTTAATGCAGCACGAACGACAGGCGAGACCACATAATAAACCAGACGATCCCAGCTCCGGCGAACCGCTAGAAGGTTCCGGCTTTGAGCACGAACTTCCAGAGGAAGAGTTTCGCGAAGACTCTGTCCCCGTGCCCTTGACCCCAAAGCAGGAGGCAGACCATGGCTGAGGAACGTGGCGAGCGGCCGGACTTTCGCAAAGACGTTACCGACAAGATCGTCGAGATGTTGGAAAAAGGCACTGCCCCATGGCAAAAACCTTGGGACCCCGAAAAGGCCAATCTCGAAATGCCGTTCAACCCGACGACGGACAAGGCGTATCGCGGCGGCAATGCCCTGCACCTCCTCGCCGCCGGAGTGGCGCGCGGTTACGACGACCCCCGTTGGATGACCTACCGCCAAGCCCAGGAGAATGGCTGGCAAGTCCGCAAGGGCGAGAAGGGGACGTCCATCGAGTTCTGGCAGTTCCCTTCCCCGAAGGACCGCGACTCCAAAGAAGCACCCAGCGCGGACGCGGACGACGAGGCCAAGGGCACCGCTCCGCTTCATCGCCTCTACACCGTATTCAATGCGACGCAGATTGACGGTGTGGAGAATTGGCAAGCCAAGGTACGGCCGGAATGGGAGGTTGTTCAGAGCGGCGAGAATATTCTAGCCGGCGCGGGAGCGCGGATCGCGCATGATCAGCAAGACCGAGCGTTCTACAGTAAGGGTACCGACCAGATTCACTTGCCGAGCAAGAGCGCCTTCCCTTCCCCAGCGGCCTACTACGGCACCGCGCTTCATGAACTCGGTCATTGGACCGGCCACAGCGACCGGCTGAACCGGGACACCCTGATGAAGTCAGACGGTTTCGGCGGACCCGAGTACGCCAAGGAGGAGCTTCGCGCTGAACTCACCAGCTTGTTTCTCGCCGCCGAGCGCGGCATCCCGCACGATCCCGAGCAGCACGCCGCCTACGTTGGCTCCTGGGTTCAGGTGTTGAAGGAGGACAAGAACGAAATCTTCCGCGCAGCCAAAGACGCATCGAAGGCGACCGAGTACCTTCTGGAGCGCGAACGGAAGCTGGAGTTGGAACCTGACGCGAAGGAGCAACAGGCTGGACAGCACACGGGGCCTGATGGGCAGCCGTTGCCAGACGTAATCGAACGGGAGACATCGGAACACGTCGCCGTGTTTGATACCAACAACGGGGCCGTGCAGATCGTTGAGAAAAACACGGCTACCGAGATG
>Ga0163146_10000991_pt1 | contig 40512 bp, 21 predicted proteins | sample OliLakLV19MP7G1_FD_148648 | JGI IMG/M metagenome (GOLD analysis project Ga0163146, IMG submission 148648) | Freshwater microbial mat bacterial communities from Lake Vanda, McMurdo Dry Valleys, Antarctica - Oligotrophic Lake LV.19.MP7.G1 | ecosystem: Environmental > Aquatic > Freshwater > Lake >... | reverse complement strand
ACCTTGATGATTCAAGGCCAGAAGGCGGTGGCAAGATCGGTAATGGAATGCCACCAGGACCCGGAACTACGCCCTGCAATCCCTCTGGATCAACCCTTGCCAGCGGGTTCCCATTGACATAGCTGTAAATGATGAACCCCGACGCGCCTCCGTCGTAGTTCAGGGCATTTTTGCCAGACGCATCAGCGGCTTGCGGCGAAGAAACGAAGACGCACCTCCATGCCAGCGAGAATTTTTCCGTAGAGGCGCATTTTGGCCCTCGCGGTCGTGCGAAGGCAAGCCGTTTTTTCTTCGCCGCTTCGGCGCGTTCGTCGTCGATGGGGCTCGCTTCCGTCAAGGGCGCGGCGCTGTGCAACAGCGACGCGGGCGCAGCCTTCACCCTTGACGGCCGCCGAAGAAACACGCTCGGACGTGCGGTGCAAGGCGAGGGGTTGGCCTTGCACTGCATGCCGGCCGCGCCGTTGGGGTTTCGTCTTCCGACTCGGGGAGCCCCCGCTGGCGGGGGCGGACGGGAGCGCGGGCGCATCGAGCGCGAGAGCGCAAGCCCGCAGGGCTGAAGCCGCGCGAATGCGACCACGCTGGGCGGGCGGGGGCTTCGTTGTCCCACCGTGCGGCGCAGCCGCCTGACTTCCCGTTGTGCTGGCGTGGCACACGCGAGCACACGAGCTTGGGGTTGAGCGGGGCGGCGCAGCGGCCACGCGGCAGGTGCGCCGGGGCGCAAGACATAACGCCTGTTCCGCAAACCCGCAGGGCGCGGAGCGAAGCGTAGCGCTTGCCCCACCAAGCGCGCGCAGCGCGCGACTGGGGCAAGTTCGCGGAACGCGGCGTTATGTTGACATCGACCGCCGGCCTTATCGGCGGGCGATTCACCCCGGCGCGCCTGCGGGCACAGGACGGGCTCGATGCCCGGCCTGTGGCCTTGCAAGGGTGAACGGAGCCTCGGTGCCGCGATCCCGGCGCGCGCGGAGCCTGGCGCGCGGCTTGCCGTGCCCTGGCTTCCCTCCCGCACGCCGGGCAAGCCGCGTGACAGGCGGGTGACGGCAACGCGCTCACGCGCTACGGCGCCGCCTTGCCCACCTCGCCCGCCCCTTCGTCCGCATCCTCGCTCGCCAGCGCCTCCAGGAAGACCGTGGCGGCGTCCGCGGCCGCCTCATCGAGCCTCGGCCCGGTCACCGGGCCGGGATCGCCTGGCGCGTGCCCGGCAGCTCGCTTGAGTCGGCTCGGATGCGTCGCCCCGTGCACCGCGATCAGCTTGTCGATCGACACATGGGTGTAGATCTCGGTGGTCTGCAGGTTGGCGTGTCCGAGCATCGCCTGGATGAAGCGGATGTCGGCCCCGCCCTCGAGCATGTGGGTGGCGCAAGCATGGCGCAGCAGGTGCGTGCTGCCGGGCTTGTCGACCCCGGCGAAACGCATGTAGCGCTTGACCTTGTCGGCGACGTGATGCGGCTCGACCGGGTCGCCGTAGTCGGTCAGGAACAGCGCCTGGGTGTCGCCGGCCAGGAGTTGCGGGCGCGCCTCGGTCAGGTACTTGTCCAGCCAGGCCATCGCCCGTTCACCCAGCGGCACCACGCGCTCGCGCCGGCCTTTGCCGTGGCGCACCCAGAGCAGGCCGCGATTCAAGTCGACGTCGTAGACGCTGGTGCCCGGCAACTCCATGCGCCGCAGTCCGGTGGCGTACAGGATTTCGAGCAGCGCCCGGTCGCGCAGCCCCTGCGGTGTGTCCGGCTCTGCCTCGCGCAGAATCGCCTCGACCTCCTGCACGCTGGGGATCGCGCGCGGCAGGCGCTTGGGTTGTCTGGGCAGGTCGAGGTCGGCCGCCGGGTTGGCCAGGATGTGGCGGGAACGGGCCAGCCACTTGAACCAGGTCTTCAGCGGCGCCAGGTACTGCACCTGCATGCCCAGGGTCAAGGGGCTGCCATCCTCCTTGCGGTGGTAGAACAGCGCACGCTGGTAGCGCTCCAGGATCGGCAGGGTGATCTCGCGCGGGTCGTCTATGCCGCGCTCGTCGCACCAGCGGATGAAGCGGCGCAGCGCCACCCGCCGCGCGCGCACCGTGTCGGCGCTGTAGCCGGTGGCCAGCATCCATTCGAAGTGCTCTTCCATGTAGCGGGTCAGGCGGTGCTGCGCGAGCGCGTCGTCGCGCGCCCGCGGCCGACCCAGCGGCTTGACGGCCGACGGCTTGCGCGTTTTTAAGCGCTGGCCCAGGCGCGGCATGTCACGCCCCGGCGGCTAAGGGGAATGCGGGAAGTGTGGACGTTGCCGGCAGCGCGGCGGGCTGCGGGTACAGCCGGGTCTGTCCGTTGCCACCGTGGATGCGGGTTTTACGGGGCACAGAGGGAGAATCGTCCGAAACCGTTGGTGGTTGCGCTTCACCGGCCGGCGCCTCGGTGCGCGAAGGGGCCGCGTTGGGGCCGTGATGGGGGCGCGATGACCCCGCCAACCCACCCACCTGCTCCCGCGAACTCGCCGTCGTAGTCGCGCGGGCGGTCGCGGAGGGTGGCGCCGAAGTCGACTCCGATGTCAGCCCCGAAGTCGACTCCGATGTCGGCCCCGAAGTCGACTCCGATGTCGGCCCGGACGCGCGCGCCGCCTGCAACGCCCCGGCATCGATCAGCCCGGACAGGTGCGCGCCGAGCACTTCAAGCGCGCCGTCGTGCAGCAACTCGTATTCGTAGCTCTGGCCGCGCATGCCGCGATGGATGAGCAGGTATTCCAGCGCGGTGAGCCGCTCCAGGTGGATACGCGCCTGGGTGTCCGACAGGCCGCTGGCGCGGCGCACGTCCGCGCGACTGAAGCGCACGTCGCGACGCGCGATCCGCGCCGCAGCCATCCGCTCGGCCACCAGGCCATGCAGGACGGCGAGCAGCCGGCGCGTCTGCGGCGGCAACTCGTCCAGGCTGGTACCCAGCACCTCATGGGCCAGCGCGTTGGCGCGCGCGATGTCGGCGGGGATCACCTCGATGTATTCGATGGCGGCATGGCCGGCCCCGGCACCGCCGGCCATGGTCCTGACCGGCCGTTGATGCTGGTGCAGCAAAGCGATGGCGTCGATCAGGGTCAAGTATTTCTCGTGGTCGCGGCGCGTGCGGGTGCGATCGTCGAGGAAGGTGAGCTGGTCGGCGTAGGGGTTGACCACGGCAAGGGTGCGCAGCAGGCGCTGAGCGTTCTGGTGCAGGTTGAGAAGGCGCGCCTTCTCCTGCCGCGCCTCAAGGCCGGCCAGGGTGCGCTTGGTGCGTTGCAGACGATGGATCGCGCGGGTCTGCTCACGGTCTTCATCCACCGACAGCACCAGGCAGCGGTTGAGCAACTCCTCGTCGATCTCGATGGCGGTGGTGGTGAGGAAGATCATCACCGGCCCCATCACCTTGTATTGCTGGGTCACCAGGTTGCCGGTGGCGGGGTCCTTGCCGGTGCTGGCGATGGTCAGTTCGCCTTCGCTCTGCAACAGCTTGAGCGCGTAGCTGGCACGGCTGGCGCCTTCTTCCTCGACGATGGCGAGGATCTTGTGTTGCAGGTTGGTCTCGCCCATGTAGAACAGGCTCTGCCCGGTCATGGCGCTGTACTTGATGCGCTCCTCCTCGGGCATCAGGGCCAGGATGGCGTCCATCAGCGAGGACTTGCCGGCCGCACTGGAGGATTGGATCACCACCGCCAGCGGATGGTCGAGCTTGCGCGATACGGCGGCGAGGTAGCCCACCAGCTTGTTGGTGGCCTCACCGACGATGCCGCAGGCGGCGAAGTCGGTGAGGATGCGCTCGATCAGGTCGGGGGATTTGAGCAAGGCCAGCGCCGCGGCACGTTCGGCCTCGTCCATGCCGGGCTGCGGCTCGGGGGCCAGGGCGCGGGCGATGGTCTGATCCTGCACCCCTTCGAGGGCCAGCAGCACGCGCCCCAGGTCGGCCTTGAGCAGGCGTTCATCGAGGCCGGTCTCGCGCGCGGCTTCGGCGCCGTAGTGCGCTCTCTGCCTGGCGCTGTAGAGGTCGAGGGTGTCGACGTGGAACAGCGCCGACGACCCCGCGCCTGCGCCGGGATCGCCACCGCCATCGCCCGCGCCACCGCCGACGCTCACCATCAGGTTGACCTTGAGCACATCGACGGCGAGGTTCTTCGCCAGCCCGCGCACGCGGTAGCGGCGCGCCGCTTCGCCGTCGCCCAGGGTGAGGGTCAGGTCTTTGTCGCCGACCTCGACCGGGATGTCGCGCGCCGGTGCCGGCATCGGACTGGCCGGCAAGGGGGCCGCAGCGGCGGCAGTGGGTACGACGACGGACGCAACGACGGGTGCAGCCGGTATCTCGACCACAGGCACCTCGGCCGCAGCAGGCCGGGCCGCTGGCGATGCCGGCGCCACGGTGGGCGCCACGGCGGGCACGGCAGCAGGCGCCGTGACAAGCGCCGCAGCGCTCGTGACCGCGCTCTTGGGCGCACCCTTGCCCAGCCACACGGCCTTGCGGATCACCAGACCCAAGGACTTCGCCGCCGGTGTCACCTTGAGGGCGTAGGCGTTGGCGTCCATGTCCTTGGGGAACTGGATGCGGAAGCATTCGATGCCCTCGGTCATCAGGCGCCCGGCCAGCTTCTCCGCCGCGCGCTCGCCCGGCGCGTCGCGGTCGTAGGCGATCAGCACGCGCTCGGTGCCGTGCGCCTTGAAGGCGTCCAGCATCTGGTCGGTGAAACCTTCGATGCCGTAGCTGGCGGCTACGTTGCGATAGCCGGCGCACCAGAACGTGAGGGCGTCGAGCAGGGCTTCGCAGAGGATGATTTCCCGGCTCGCGGCCAAGGCCTCGACGTTCCACACGCCGCGGTGCGGCCCCGGCAGGTACAGGTGCTTCGGGGTGCCGGCGCGCAGGTCGTCGCGGATCTTGCGGCCGTACAGGCCGCTGACGTGGCCGGTCGGATCCAGCACGGGCACGATGAGGCTGCCGTTGAAGTGTTCGTGGCCGCTCTCGCGGTACAGGCCGAGCCTTTGCAGGCGGGTCCGTATCAGTTCGCCGGCGACACGGTTCTTCTCCGGCAGGCGTAGCCCCAGGGTGCGGTTGGCATAGCCGAGCTTGAAGCGCTCGATGGCCTCCACGTGGTCGAGGCCGCGCGCCTTGAGGTAGGCCTGCGCTTCGGGGGATTGCTTCAAGGTCTCGGCGTAGTAGTCCGTCACCTGGTCGAGTAGCGCCTGGTCGTCGGCGTCGAAGGCGACCGGCGCCGCCAGCTTGGGCACCGTCGAGCGTTTCACCGCGCGCGCGCCCGGCGACGCGGCGGGCACCGCGTCAGCGGCTAAGGAGGAAGCGGGTAGCGGCGCGGCGCCTTCGCGCAGGATCTCCACCGCGTGGCGGAACGAGACGCCTTGCAGTTTCATCACCCAGTCGATCGGCCCGCCCCCGGCGCCGCAGCCGAAGCAGTGCCACAGGTTCTTGGCCGGGGTGAGGGTGAGCGAGGGTTGGTCGTCCTGGTGGAACGGGCAGCGGCCCAGGCGGTCTTTGCCCGACTTCACCAGGACGATGCCGGCGCCTTCGGCTAAGCGCTCGACCGAGACTTCTTCCTTTAGCCGCTCGATTTCACTCTCGGGAATGCGCGCCATCCGGTCCTCACCTGTGGTCAAACCCTGTCAAGGGGGTTTGCAAATAAATAACTGCCGCGTATATTACTCACATTGTGAGTATCGTCAACTGCATTCCTTAAATCCGCCCTTATGCTGTCGCCTCCGCAACCGTTCATGTCCATGACGTCCATGACTTCCGACGACGAGGCGTTCTTCAAGGCGCTGGGCGTGCGCATCGCCGAGCTGCGCCGCGAGCAGGGTTTGAGCCAGCAGGCGATCGCCGATCAACTCGGCATCGCGCAGCAGACTTACGCGCATTACGAGGTGGGGCGCGCGCGCATGCCGGTGTCGCTGTTGCCGGAGTTGGCGCGGCTCTTCGGAGTGGCGGCTGATGAACTCTTGGGCCTGCGCAACGGGGCCGGCAAGCGCGGCCCGGCGCCGAAGTTCCAGAAACAACTCGAACGCATCGCGCAGTTGCCCAGGGCGCGACAGCAGGTCGTCATGCAGATGCTCGATGGGGTCCTCGCGCAACGCGCGCGGTAACCCCGCCCTCGCCGCGCCCCACAGGATCAGCGGCGACCGCTACAAATCACAACGCCCGCATTGCGGGCGTCGGGGGGATGCTTCTCTCTTTCGAAGAGCTATTCAAGCAGACGCATATCCATCGGCCGACCCGTGTAATCAATCAAAGTAAGGCTCACCGTCCGCCCAGCAAACTTGCACGTCGGGTTCGCGTCCCGATAAGTACTGTTGCACGAATTTGAGTGCCGATTCGATCGCGTTCACCAAATCAACACCTCGAATATCGTCACGTCTCTCTAGCAAACCGAGTATGGCCACTGGGCACGCTGCTTCGACGCCGGCCTCAGTCCAATAAGGTTTTCCGATCTGTATCTTGATTTCTCGTCGCGCGCCACTAGCCGCTTCCACGAGAATCAAGGTCCGCTCCGCGACTAGGTCAAACTCTGATGACATGGATGTCCTACTTACAGTTCTTCAAGCACTGTCCGTACAAATCAGCAGCACGCTCATAGCATTGCGCGCGCCCTTTCGCCGTCGGACTCATCTTGCAGATTCGAATCTGATCGTTGTACGCCACGTCACACTTCCGCCGACACTCCTCCGCATCGTCCTTACAGGCATTGAGCACAACATTGCCAATAATCCCCAAAGGCAGCAAGAACGGGGGCAGAGTCGGTAAGCCAAAACTCGGCAAGTGCGGACTCGCCGACCTGGGACCAGGTTCGAACGGATCCATTGACCTTGATGATTCAAGGCCAGAAGGCGGTGGCAAGATCGGTAATGGAATGCCACCAGGACCCGGAACTACGCCCTGCAATCCCTCTGGATCAACCCTTGCCAGCGGGTTCCCATTGACATAGCTGTAGGTGTTCAGCCCCCCCGCCAACCCGATGGGGTCTGATTGCACATACCGCCCAGTCATCGGATCATAGTACCGATGCCAGTTGTAGTGCAACCCGGTCTCGGCGTCGAAGTACTGGCCCGGCAAGCGCAGGTTGAAGGTGATCGGTGTCGGCGTCCAGGAATTGTTTGGCAGCAATGCCGGCGCCGCATTCCCGTACGGGTCCGGAAACCGCCGGTCCCACACCACCTTGGCGTCGAAGTAATCGTCGAACCACACCCGCGCCGGCTGGCCCAGGTGGTCGTTCTCGATGAAGTACAGCGCCCCGTTCGGCCCCAGCGCCAGCTCGGCCACGCCGTCGATGCGCACGTACTCGAAGATCGCATTGCCGTTGGCGTCGTACTCACCCAACAGTTGCCCCTGGTACTCGCGCCCGTCGCCATAGACGAAATAGCGCGCTCCGCCGGGAACGGCGGCGGCCGGGCCGGCCTTCAAAACCCGCTGGGCGAAGGCGTTGGTCGCGTAGCTCACCTGCCCGCCGGCGACGCTGACTGCGGCGAGGAATCCGCGCGCATCGTAGGTGTAGGTGCGCGCCCCGTCGGCGGTGATGTTGCCGGCGCCGTCGTAGCTGTAGGTGCGCAACTGCGGACCGGCTACGCTTGCCAACCGGTTGCGGCCGGGGAACGGTTGGTTCACCCGGGTGTAGGCGTAGCTGTTGGCACCGATAACCTCGCTCACGCGGTTACCGTTGGCATCGAAGCTCCAGTTGCGCGTGCTACCGTTGTTCTGAAACCCGGTCAGCCGGTCCAGACCGTCGTAGGTGCCTGAGAAGCGCAGGATGTCCGGGTGCCATCCGAGTTCGTCAATGCGCGTCAGCCGGCCGGAGGCGTCGAAGCTGTAATCGTAGATGTCGAGCAGGTTCCATGAGTACGAGGTCACATTCTCGGTCCACACGAAAGACAGCCGGCCGTCGTGGTCGTAGTCGTAAGAGGCGTGGAAGGAATAAAAATCTTCGTACGTACCTTCACCAATAGCGACGAAGGTGCGCCCCAACACTTTGCGACCGAATGGGCGGTATTCCAAGTCCAATTTCGGCTCAGGCTGGTTATCGATGCGCACTTTCGCCGGGCGCTTCTCAAAATCGTACTCGATCTCGGCGCTACGCCCGGACGGGAAGGTGATGCGGCTGAGCAAGCCGGCGCTGTATTCATAGCCAACGGTGAAACTGCGCGGGCCGGACGGGCCGTTGACGGTCTGGCTCTTGCTCACTATGCGGCCATTGGCGTTGTAGCGCAGCACGCTTGAGCCGCTTGGGTCAGCCACCGCGGTCAGCCGGCCGCGGCCGGCGTTGTTGGCGGCAAGCGCATCGTAGCTGTAGGTGACGGTCTGGGGTGCGAAACCGGCGCCGGCGTAGCTGGACGAGGTGCGTCGATCAAGGGCGTCGTGCACATGGGTGGCGGTAACGCTGCGGCCGTCGGTCTCGCCAGTCACGTTGCCGGCCGCATCGTGGGTGCGGGTGCGCGAGCCGCCGTCCTGGCTGGTTTCCGCGCTGGTCTCGCCGAAGCCGTTGACGGTGTAGGTGGTGGCGATGGTCAGGGGGTCGGTGACGGTTGCGATGCGGTCTTGTCCGTTCCACGCACACAGGGTCGGCGCCGCGGCGCCGTTCACCGGGTCAATGATGCGGGTAAGCCGATTCAGGGCATCGAACTGGCGTACCGTGTTGTGGCCCAGCGGGGTGAGTGTGGCGGTTCGGTTGCCGTTGTTGTCGTAGCTGTGGGTGGTGGTCTGGCCGGCGGATGCGATTTCCTTCGTCAGGCGATTCATTGCATCGAATTCGCGCGTGCGACTTTCGATCACGGAGCCCGACCCAGTCTCAAGTCGCTCGGCAATGCGATTGCCGCGCGCGTCGAGTTCGAATACGAGCGATGCGCCTTGATTGTCGTAGACACGCGTAAGCCGATGCGCGGCGTCGTAGTCGAAGGTGCGATCGCCTTCGACGGTTGAGGATATAGATTCGACCAACCCGGCAGCGGTATACGAAATCGCGGTCACCTCAGAGTCGTGCGACCAACCCTGGATCCGTTGGCGCACGTCATAGCTGAGCACTACGGGCGTACCGTTGGCATCGACCAAGGCGGTCGGCTGTCCATGCGGGTTGTAGGCAGTGAATTGAGTCACGTGCCCGAGCGCATTTGTGGCGCTGGCCACGTTGCCGCGCTTGCCGATGTCGGCATCGGTGGCGGCATGGTAGGTATAGGTGACAACGTCGGCCACGTCGGTGCGTGGCCCATTCACGCTGGCGAGTTGCCCGAGCGCGGTGCGCAACGCAAGAGGCGCCAGGGTCGCATTCCTCTATGACTCACAGCCCCCCCCTGTGCAGGGATCCGTGGTGGTCCACTTCAGCGAAAAGCATTGTTCCCGACTGCGACCACGCAGGACCATGTGCAGCAGCCGACCAAGCGGTTGCGTTCGCGGGCGTTGGGGCATCGCAAAATTCATACAGAGAAAAATATCCGAGCCTGGCCCCTTTTACGCGCGAACCTACGCCAAATAAGCCTCTAACGGGCTTTCCGTCCTAAAACCCATGTCGCTATATGAACCGTCGGTCGAATCCGGCCCCCAGCACGCGCCAAATCTTGATGTGGCTTCGTCAAAAAAGACTGACTGAGGATCGCCTTGCGTCACAAGCCACACGTTGATTGGGCCTGGTTGAATCGACAACCGATTCGCGTGAAATGCGTCGACAAGAATCACGCAAGGTTTCGGCTCCTCAAGACATTGCTCGACAAAACGGGCTTTCGACTCGGCTATGGCTTCATCGGCGACTGGCACTACTGAGTCAATGGCGAACCTTGCTTCATCCAGTGAGGATATGGACCTTTCTCGGACTTGCCTCGAAGAAAGAGTGAATATGCTTGCTTGCTTCATAGCATGCTCATTTCGCGCAATAGCCAACCGGGGCATGTAGGGTTTCGCCAGTTCCGCCAGGCGGGAAAATATCTACGCGAACACCGTCTCTCCCTTCGCGATACTGGATACGAGTTCCGTTGGGTAGAGTATTTTCGAATCGAATATACCCGGCTCGAGTAGTACTCATATTTATGGGGCCATAAGCATTTCGCCCGAAATAACTCAACAGATCACCTCGATAGTCACTAAGCCTACCCCTGGATTCACTGATGCCATTTACATGGCCTTGAGATGTCGTCGAATACGGACCCGTCACCTGACTTGGAGAGGGGCCAATACTGGGCCAGCGATACTGTGCTCCTGGACCGCCGGGGCCATTAACAGCCCCCGCTCCTCCTCCACCTCGGGGATTAAGGCCATCCGGGTCAGACTCAGAGACCGGATTGCCACCAACATAGCTGTAGGTGTTCAGCCCCCCAGCCAACCCGATGGGGTCTGATTGCACATATCGCCCCGCATGCGAATCATAGTCCCTAAAGTAGTTGTAGCTGAGATTGGTCTCCCGGTCCCGATACTGTCCGGGAAAACGTAGGTTGAACTCGAACTTGCCCAAGTTCCACGGATTCTCATTCGCCGGCATGTCGCCGAACGGCTCGGTCTGGTCCCAACGCCACAATGTCTGTTGCGCCATGTTTGAAATCAGGCGCGGCGTGTTGAGATGATCGGCTTCGATGTAGTGCAGGCTAGCTTGGGTGGTTCCGCTGCACTGCACATTGCCGGTCTGAATCCGTACATCCAGCAACGCCCCAGGCGGGGGCGCCGCGCCAGTGAAGGTGAGCTTGACTTGACCGCGGATCCACACCCAGCCGCCCGCGCCTCTACTAGCGGCGCTCGGGTACTCCGGCATATAAGTAAGGGTCGCCGAGGAAGTGCTTGCCTGATTGTTCCCGGCTGTCTCCAAGGTCAAGAGCGTATTGTTGGCGTTTTGATTCGGCATCACGTTGTTGGTGATCGAGTTGCCGAACAAGGTAACCGCCGCCTTCGCACTGCCAAGGCCCGCACTGGCGGCGACTGTGATCTTCACGGCATTCCCGGTGCGCATCTGCAATGACTGCAGATAGTTGAGGTATGTATCAGCGTAGCCGTTGAAATTTCCGAGGTCGAACAAGGAAAAACCGGTATCGGTGTCGATGATTAGGGACCATTCATTCGTTTGCCCGGATATCCACGACACGCTATTGGTGGCCGCGCCGCCAGGTTGCGACACTTGGGGGCCGTACGCGATGGCCCAGTCGGTCGCGCTACCTGGCGTGCCGCCGCGGATTTCGGCGCGTTGATCGGGGCTGAATGGCGTGAAGGTGTTGCTTGTGTCGATTTGTACGCCTGGAGAACAGTTGGCCGACCAGGCGCTGTTCAAGGGCAGAGCAACCAGCAGCGCCAGAGAAGCCCACTGGATCGAGCGGACGAAAGCACGCAGACAGGGATTCATGCAGGTTCCAGTTCGCGGGGGTCGATCGGTTGGAAACCAGGTTTTGGTCGCCCGTGTGTTCATCTGGAAACGCTGACGCCGACGGGAATATCGAGCAAATACAGGTACTCGCGCCGGGTGCTGCCGTCGGGTCCGGTCTCGACAATGAGTCGGCCGGCGCTGTCGTAGTGGTAGACGGTATCGCCGATGAGGGGAGAGGTGTTGGTCTTGCGTACGCGCCGACCTTGTGCGTCGACCTGATAGGTGGTGACGCCCACACTGCTGGTGGCCTGCGTCATGCGGCCACGGCTATCGTAGACGTAACTGCTGGTACCGTCGCCGAGCGTGTTGCCGGCGGCATCGTAGTTGAAGGTGCGTGGAGTGCTGCCGGTGATCTGGTTCAGGCGGTTGCTGGTGCCAGCATTGAGGAATGTGCTGGTCCCGGAGCCGGTGCCGCGTGACGTCCGGTTCCCGGTGAGGTCGTAGCCGTAGGAATAGCCGCCGCTTGGCAGCGCGGCTAACACCAGACGGTCGAGGTTATCGTAGGTGTAGGCGTTGCTGTTGGCGGCATTGGCTGTATCCATCAGTCCGGTGATGCGGCTGGCGGCGTCGTAGATCACGGCATAGCCGGTGCCGCCCAGGGTGTACTGGCTGATCCGGCCGTCCTGGTCACGGGTTCGGGTGACCAATCGGTTGTTGCCCAGGGTGTAGGACTTGACGCCGCCGAAAGGGTGGTAGGCGACGTTCGAGACCAGGATGGCGGTTTGTCCGCCCTGTGCTGCGGAGGCGGTGGTGCTGATCTGGGCGATGCGCCCCACAGCGTCATAGCCGTAGACCAGGGTACGTCCACCGGGGTAGGTCATGCCGGTGCGTTGGCCAGTGGTCTGGTTGTAGGCGTAGGTGGTGGTGTACGGGCCGGTGTTTCCCACCAGCGTGCGGGTCTCGGAGGTCAGGCGGCTTTTGAGGTCATAGCCGTAGGCGGTGCTGTTGAGGGCGCTGCCCGCGGCGCTGGTTTCGATGGCGGCTGTGAGCCGGCCGACGCCATTCGGGCCCTGGTCGTATTGGTAAGCCACCGTCTTGAGTTCGGCACCCGCTGCCTGGATGTAGACCATGCTGGTCAACCGGTTCAGGGCGTCATAGACATAGGCCGTGACTTTGCCACGGGCGTCGGTGCTGGTCTGCAGATTGCCGGCGCTATCGAAGGTGCGGGTGATGGTGCCGGTGTCGGGGCTGACTTGCTGGGTGGTGTCGCCGAAGCCATTGATGGCGTACGTGGTCGCGAGGTTGCGTGGATCGCGCACGCCGGTCATGCGGTCTTGGCCGTTGTAGGAGTAGCCGGTCACCGGATTGGGCTGTCCCCCTCCCGGACTTGGCTGGGTCATGGCAACCAGCCGGTTGAGCGCGTCATAGCCGTTGGTGGTGGTCCGATTGAGCGGGTCGACCATCGATGTCAGGTTGCCCTGGTTGTTGTAGTTGTAGGTGGTGGTCTGGTTTTGCGCGCCGATGTCCTGCGCGAGACGGTTCAAGCTGTCGTACACGCGCTGGCGGGTCTGCGCCAGGATACTGGCGGGATCGAAGATGTCCTCGCGGGTGCGATTGCCGCGCACGTCGAGGGTGTATTCGATGCGGTTGCCAAGGTGGTCCGCCACGGTCTCGAGGCGCTGGGCTGTGTCGTAGGCGTAGAGGATTGAGCTGCCGTCAGGCAGGTCGACACGCGTGAGTTGCCCGTTGGAATCGTATTGATAGTCGGTGACTTCGCCACCGACATTGCGAGCGGTCAGACGCTGGCGGCTATCGTAGGCAAGCTGCGTGGTCAATCCGTTCGGATCGACCACCTCGAGCGGTTGGCCGTGGGCGTTGTAGGTGGAAATTTGGGTGACGTGGCCGAGCGCATTGGTGATGGTGGCGACATTGCCGCGCCGGCCGGGGGCGGAGTCAGCCAGGGCGTGGTAGGTGAAGGTGACAACGTCGGTCACTTCGTTGCGCGGCCCATCCACGGTGGCGAGTTGCCCGAGCGCGGTGTAGGTGTAGGTGGTAGTGCGTGTGGCGCCGCCGCTGCAGGTGGTGGGCGGGGCAGCGCCGCCGGTGGCGTCGCTGGTGGTCACCGCACACTGGCTGAGAAGGCTGCCGCGATTGCCTTGGTTGGGGTCGTTGGCCGCGCCGTAGGTGTAGAACGTGGTGCGCAGCGGTTCGACCACGCGCACTGGCAGGCGCCAATCGGCATGCCAGTCGGTGGTGATGGTACGGCTTTCGGGCTTGAATTGTTGGGGGATTGGCGGGCAGGCGGTGCCGCTCAAGCCCTCGATCCGCTTCGTCTCGCGCCCTCGGGCGTCATTGGTGTAGCAGGTCAGGTTGCCGATCCAGTCGATCCGGCTGGCGACGAAGCCGTTGATGTCGTAGGTGATGGCGGCGCTGGGGCCGCAGTCGATGCAAGGTGCCGTAGTTCCGGTGGCCCTGACGATGCCGTTTTGAGTAGTGAAGTTGAGTACCCGCGTGGTGCTGCCGGCGGCGGTATCCTCGGTCAGGGTCACCTGGCCGGGCGCGGGGGTGTCGTGGGCGAGGGTGGATTTGTCGATGCTGCCGTCGCCCTTGCCGCTGCCGGTGGCGCGGCCCTGGCAGTCGTAGCTTCAGGTGCGAATACGCTGGCCGAGACTGTCGCTGGTTCCGGTGAGCTGTTCCGGCAGGCCTTTGGTCAAGGGGATCGGGCAGCCAATGTTGCTGTTGATGTGTTCGCGCTCGTTGTAATGCAATGTCCTTTCGGCGAAATCGGCGCCGCTTATGCGGGTCAGCAGATTGGGTAACGGGTCGCTGGCGCCATTCCAGCGTTCCGCTGTTTCCCCGTCATATGCGATTTCGATCAGGTGGCCGGCCGGGTCGGAGATGGCGATGATGCGGGCTTGCGCGTCGTAGCGGAAGTTGAGTTGCCGGCCGAACGGGTCGCTCATGCACAACACGCGCCCGGCAGGCGGTGTGCCACCGGCGGCAAGATGCCAGCCTGCTGAAGGCGGCGTGCACACGGGCGCTAGATAGGCGGCCGGGTGCGCTTGCGGCGCGGTCGATGAATTGGCCGCGTAGTAGAAGCCACCCTGGCCGTCGGCATAGCCGATCGACTGCGCCAGGCCCTGGCGATTGGTCATGTAGAGAAACGAGCCAGCCGGGTCGTAGAACTCGGTTTCATCGGTGGCGCTATTGGCATAGCGCCAGCCGACGAAGTGTCCGCTTTCGATCAGACGGGTGAGTTTGTCGGTGAACGCCGGAATGGCAGCAACGTATTCGTTGGTGTTCGCGGTACGGAAAAAAGTGATGATCTTGCCGTCGGCGCGTTGAATGTCCGCAGAACCGGGAACTTCGAAACCCGCAAGGCTGGCGACCATGGCTGCCTTGAGCACTTTGTGATGCGAGGCTATCCAGGCGTTGCCAAAGCCGCCCGTCCATGCGTGCTTGATTGCAGGCGTGGTGCTTGTGGTCGACCGCGAGTTGTAGACGAGGTCGACGACCAGCGGATAAGGTCCGTTGCCGCGATACAGGGGAACTCGTTCAAATTTGATGCCGGCACCCGGATTGATGGGGTTTCCTACCTGGCAAGTGCCTTCGGGACAGCCGCCGTTGTTTCCTGGATCATCGCCTTGTGGTTTACACACTGAGGTGCCGTCGGGCTTGCTACCGACGGGGCACTCGTCAACGCAACTTGGCGGTGATTCTTGAAATTTCTTGCCGGCCGGGCATTGGCATGTGCCTACCGAAGGGCCGCGCGCGACACCCTCCGGACATACCATCGTGATAGTCATTCCGTGACTGGTCGAGCCGGCACCTTCGATGCACTGATAGCCGCCTCCGACAAATTCCCAGTAGCCGCTGCTGAAATACATCGTGTTCCCGGTAAGAGTGTTCGGGGCAACGATGTTTATGATCGAAGATGCGCCAGGGCAGACTAAGTGGGGGCCGGTTTTCCACGACAGTAGAAAACGACTTCGAATAGGGGTTTGGTCCCCAGTTCCAGCCGAATACGGCTTGCGCGGAAACCAGCGGCATAGCCGCCAGACTGCTCAACAAGACCACGAGCAATTGAAGAAACGACACGACGCGACCGCTTCGCAGGCCGGCATCATTCCCGCGACGAACATCCGACTCGTCTGGTTTCATGTGGCTCCCCTGTCGCGCAGCATCGGAAAAGCAGCAACCAGCGCAGCTAGCGTTTATGCCCCGTAGCTTCCATGCATTTATAGCCATCAAACGTGACAATCTGGTGAACGTAAATCGATGTCGGATGTACCGATCGGACCATGCGCACTCAAATGTGAAGGTGTTGCGGCAAGCGATAGTCCGCGCGGCTCAGGTCCGGCTGCCAATCCGCGCATGCAATGCGTTTCACGCGACGTGCGGCCGCGATTGATGCCCAGCGCTTCCCTTTTTTGCACAAAGCGCCCTACACCCGATCGATGTCCACCTCGAACACCACCGGCGGACTCGCAATCACCACTTCGCAACACGCCCGGCACCATTCCCACACGTTCGAGCGCGCTGCAGGCGCTAAGCGCCCGCTGAACCACACCGCACTTGACACTGCAAGCATGGCCGCATCGGCATGCGCAGGCGGGCTGACCTGCTCCGCCAGAAAACTAATCCGCGCGATGCGCCAAGCCCAGCCGAACAAGCGGCGCAGGCTATTCTGCGCACCCGCGCAAATGAATGTAGCCGATGCCCGTGATAGTCCGTTCGGACCATCCATCCGTGCCAATCTGCCCACGAAATTTCTTTATCGCGTCACGCCAGCGCGATTGATGCGCAGGCCCGTGCTTCCCACAATGCGACTCAGCAGCGATCGTTGTCCGATGCGCGCGCAACCAGGGGATTCACATGCACAAATTCGCAACACTCGCAGCCGCCGCCACGCTGGCGCTGGCCGCATCGTTCGGCGCACAGGCCGTCACGGTCAGCGTCACGCAAAACGACCAGTGGTATGCATTCGACATCGACGATTTTTCGTCGGCCAACGGCGGCACCGGCTGGATCGACATCGGCGACAACTTCGGCGAAGCCCTGTCGTTTTCCTTCATCCTCAACACCCCCACCTACCTGCGCGTGATCGATGCCGGCTTCGCCGGTGACCGCTTCAACGTGGCGATCGACAATGGCGGCGGCATCACAAGCTTGACCACCGGCGCGGCCGTCAACTCGCACCCGACCTCGGTCGTTAACGACTACGACGCGGCCTGGGCCAACAGCGACTACAGCCGCTTGAACACCCTGCTCGCGCCCGGCAGCTATATCGTGACCGGCGACCTGCTGCAAGCCGCCGGCGGCGGTGCACCGCTCAATGTCACCACCGGTGCGCTGATGCTCACCGCAGTGCCGGAACCCGGCACCTGGGCCATGTTGTTCGCAGGCCTGGGCCTGATCGGTTCGATCGTCCGCCGCCGCGCCTGAAGCATCCATCGCGGCGCCGCCCGCCTGATGCGTACGCGGCCGCCGCTGCAAGCCTTTCGAGAGGACACCAAATGCAATCGACACTCCGTACAAGCCTGGGCGCGTTAGCCCTGGCGCTCGGCCTGGCGCAACCCGCCCTGGCCGTGGCCGTAGCACCGGCCAAACCGCCGATCACCGTCAAGATCATCGGCTTCAATGACTACCACGGCAACCTGGCGTCGCCCGGCACCTTCAGTGTCGACACCTCGATCGCCGGCCCGGCGCGCCCGCCGGTGGGCGGCGCCGAGTTCATGGCCGCACATGTGGCCAGGCTCAAGTCGCAGAACCCGCTCAACGTGGTGGTGGGTGCCGGCGACTTCATTGGCGCCACCCCGCTGATATCGGCGCTGTTCTTCGACGAGCCGGCGATCGAAACCCTGAACCGCATCGGCCTGGAATTCAATGCTGTGGGCAACCACGAATTCGACAAGGGTTCGGCCGAACTGCTGCGCCTGCAAAGAGGCGGTTGCAAAATGACCAACGGTGTGGTCGATCCCAACAGCTGCAAGGGTGCTGCGGTCGGCACCCCGGTGCCCTTTGAAGGTGCAAAATTCCGCTGGCTTTCGGCCAACGTGATTTCCACCGCCACCGGCCGCACCCTGCTGCCGGCCTATGGGGTCAAAACCTTCAATGGCGTGCGCGTCGCTTTCATCGGCATGACCTTGAAGGGCACACCCACCATCGTCACCCCTGCCGGCGTGGCCGGACTTGAATTCAAGGACGAGGCCGATACCGTCAACGCCCTGGTGCCGCGCCTGCGCGCAATCGGCATCGAGGCCATCGTGGTGCTGGTGCACCAGGGCGGTTTCCAGCAAGGCCCGAACCTGGGCGGCATCAACGGCTGCACCCGCGACTTGAAGAGCGCCAACGGCACGCTGGATTCGGACATCGGCAAGATCGTGGCACGCCTGGACAACGCCGTAGACCTGGTGATCAGCGGTCACACCCATGCGGCCTACAACTGCTCGAAAAACACCGTCGACGTGACCGGTACCGCCGCCAGTGGTAGCGGTTTTGTCAATCCCGGCGTGGCCATCAACACGCCGCGCCCGACCGGGCTTGCCAACGCCGCCGGGCGCCTGATCCCGGTCACCAGCTCCAGCGCCTTTGGCCGCATCCTGACTGACATCGACGTCGATATCGACCCCGCTACGCGCGACATCATCGACGTGCGGCCGACCAACCGCCTGGTGGTGCGCAACGATCCGACGCTGCCGCCCAACGCCGCTGTGGCCGCTATCGTCAGCGGCTACAACGCACTGGTGTCGCCGATCGCCGATCAGGTGATCGGCTCGATCACCGTCGCGCTGCCCAACAGCGCCGACAGCGCCGGCAACATGCCAGCCGGCGAGCTGATCGCCGATTCGCAACTGGCGGCAACCCAGCCGGTGGGCTTCGGCGAGGCGGTGATCGCTTTCATGAACCCGGGCGGGGTGCGCAATCCCGGCTTCACCTTCCCGCAACTGGTAGGCGAGGGCAACGGCAATGTGACCTACGGCGAAGCCTTCACCGTGCAGCCCTTCGGCAACAGCCTGGTGACCATGACGCTTACGGCGCAGCAAATCAAGCATGCGCTGGAACAGCAGACTGCCGGCTGCCGCGGCCAGAGCGGCACACGCATCCTGATTCCGTCGGCCGGCTTCAAGTACAGCCGCAACCCGGCTCTGGCTTGCGACTCGCGCATCAGTAACGTACGCCTGGTGGACGTCAATAGCGGCAGCGTGATCGAGCAGATCGTCAATCCGGATGGCAGCGTTCCCGACCCCACCAAGACCTACCGGGTCACGGTCAACAACTTCATCGCCACCGGCGGCGACGGTTTCACCACCTTCGTAGGCGGTACCGACCTGTTGGGCGGGGCACAGGATATCGACGCCCTGGCGGCTTACCTGGCCGGCTTCAACGCCACCGCGCTGCCACCGCTGGCACCGTACAACCCGGCGGCTGCAAACCTGCAAAAGCCGCGCATCACGCTGCTGCCTTGAAACCTTGGCGTAGCCGGCCGCACGCCTTGCGGCCGGCTGGCGTGCAAGGCCTTTCGCGACATGCGCCGGGCCTTTTGCTTTTCATGCACAGGATCGCAGCACAATGAGTTTTCGCATCCGCCGGGCACTGATCGCCACCTTCTTTCTCCCGGGCATCGCGGTGGCCCTCGAAGCGCCGCGCCAGACGCTGCGCTTCAGCGGCCCTAGAACCACGGCCGCGCGGCTGGACCTGCTGCGTCAGGGCGAAGCCGCGCTGGCCGCGGGCAACCCGCGCGACGCCGAGGAATGGTTCGAGCGCGCCGGCCAAATGGCGCATGAGGCCGACGCCGAACTGGGCCAGTTGCGCGCCATGCTTGCGGCAGGTGAATTCCGCCGCGCCCTGGCGTTTGCCGCGCATATCGCCGGCGTTCACCAGGACAACGGTGCCGGCGCCGGCATGTATGCCTGGCTGCTGCATTTGAGCGGCCAGCCGCGCGTGGCGCAGGAGACGCTGGAACGTGCCCTGGAGCGCCTGCCGACCGACGCGGTGCTGCTGGCCACACGCGAGCTGTTGCATGCGGCGCAACCGCAACCGGCGGGCGTGCTGCTGCAAACGCCGGCGCGCTTCGCGCCGCTGCCGCGCGCCGCCGCCGGCCTGCCGGCCCTGCCGGCCCGCTTCCGCGGACTCGCAAGCGGCGTGCTGGTGGACCCGGCGACGGTGTTGACGGCGACTGCCGCAATCGCGGGCCATGAACGCGTCTGGGTTCGCGATGGCCTGGGCCGCACCACAGGTGCCCGCATCACGCATCGCGACGCGCCATCAGGCTTGGCCGAGTTGCGACTGGACACGCCGCTTGCGCTTGCCGGACCCGCGCTTGCCATGCCCGCACGCGACCCGTTTCCGGGCTCGCCCGCATTCACCGTTGCCTACGTCACGCAGGGCGAAACGCCCGCCTGGCCGATGTTGCGCATCGGCTTTGTGGGTGGCCCCGCAAGTCAGCCCGGGCTGCACCTGCCAGGCCAGGCCCTGCCCGCAGGCGCCAGCGGCGGCGCGCTTTTCGACAACGGCGGCCGCCTGATCGCCGTCACCACCCAGGCAGAGGGCGGCGGCGCACACGCGGTGCTGCCCTCGCGCTTGCGCGCAAGCGGCGCCACCATGCCGCCGACGGCCAACGATGCCCCCGCCCGCCTGCCACTGGATGAACTCTATGAACGCGCGCTTTCGCGCGTGGTGCAGGTGCTCAGCGAACGCTGAACCAGGCAGCACTTGCCGCTGCAGGCATGGCCGCCTCGGCGTTGGCAGGCGGGCTGACCAGCGCGACCAGAAACCCAATCAGCGCGATGCGCCAGGCCCAGCCGAACAAGCGGTGCAGGGGGTTCTCGGCACCTGCATCAGTGGCCTCGTGCGCACCGGCGGCGGCACTGGCGTCCGCAGCGCGCACCAGCCCTGCCACACTCTGATCCAGACGGTTCATCGGCCCTTTATAGCCGCGCCAGGTTTCATTACGATGAAATCGACATGGTCCGTTCGACGCATGCGCAAAAGCGGCCAAAGCCGGCATGAACCGGCTCGCGCTGCCCACGCGACGCGATGGCGCCCTCGCAACGCCAACACGCCCAGGCGCCGGGTTGCAAGCCGATGTGGCGAAACGTTGTCAAGTGCATGCTTCCTCCCGGGAAAACCGCGCGCTGTCACGGCGTCCACGCCGGCGCACCGCCCGATGACCTGATGCCCAAGCAACCTGATGCACAAGCGACCTGATGCACAAGCGACCTGATGCACAAGCGGCAAGCCTCGATCGAGCCAGCCGTTGTTGCAGCTTGCCGACAAATGCGCGCAATCGCGCGCCGCGCCTACCAGCCGTAGGCCTTGCGGAACGCCGCCACGAAGCCCCTGCCGCGGCCGTCGGTGCGCGCATCACCGGCGCGTTCGGCGGCGGCCAGCGCCTCGCGCGCCATGCCGGCACGCGCATGCGCGTGCGCGCTCAGGGTGTAGTGGGTCAAGAGGTCGATCGGCTGGCCGCGAAACGCAAGCGGCGCGGCCGCCAGCAAGGCCGCCGCATCGGCATTGCGCCCGGCCTCCATCAGCAAGCGCCCCAGCGCATGGGTCGCCTCGGGATAAAACGGATCGAGCGCGCGCGCGCGCCGGTACTCCGCTTCCGCCAGGCCGTTGCGCAATGGCGCCGATACTTGCGCATCCATGCGGTACAGATGTCCGCGCAGCACAGGGATATACGGCTTGAACGGATTGACCGCCGTTGCGCGATCAAGCAGCCAGCGCACTTCGGCGATCAGTGGTTCACGCTGCGTCGGCGGCGCCGCCAGCACGCGCTTGAACGAAAGGTCTGCATGGGCGATCAGCATGGTGTCCTGCCAGGGCGCCCAGCCGTGGGCCCGGCCAAGCAGCCGCGCAGCAGCGTCGGCATCGCCGCGCGCATGTGCCTGCCTGCCGGCCTCGTAGAACACGCCCGCGGCGGCGTTGGCCATTGCATATGCGACCAGACCAGCCAGCCCCAGCGCAATCACCGCCAGCGCGGCACGCACCGGCAGGCGCACCCGACCAGCCGCCGCAACGGCTTGGTCAAGCGCCAGATTCGCCGACCGCGCGCACAGGAGCCCTGCCAGCCAGACAATCGGCGCCATGTAGAGGTTGAAATTGAACACACTGTGCACCGCCAGCGCCAGCAGACCGCCTGCCAGCCACGCCGCTTCGGCCCTGACCGCGGCTTGCCGGCTCGACCACAGCGGACGCAACAGGCGCGCAATGAACAACATCCCGGCCAACACGAGAACGGCCAGCGGCCAGCCGCCTTCGGCAGCCAGTTCCAGATAGTCGTTGTGGGCATGAAAGCCGGCGGTCTCGTCCGCGGCGCCACGATAGGCCGGATACAGGAGCCACCACGACCCCAGCCCGTAGCCATGCCAGGGCGCGGCTTGCAGCATGTCCCACGCCGCGCTCCAGATCACGGTGCGCCCTGTCATTTGCCCGGCGATGCCAAGCCCCCCGGCTTGCAGGCGGGCCAGCAGGTCGCCACGACCGTCGAGCAGCGGGAACAGCAGCGTCATCGCCGCCAGGCCGGCCCCCACCGCCAGCGCGATCAGCGCCAGCCGCCGGGCGCTCAAGTGCGCGCGCAATGCCCATGCCGGAATCATCAAGCCGCACACCAGCCCCAGCAAGGCACCGCGACTGGCGCTGCCGATCATGCCTTGCACCAGCACCGCGGCGACCAGCGTGCACAGCACCAGGCCGGGCACGCGCCGTTCGCCGCGCCGCTCGCCGCGCCGTTCGCCAGAAAACCAGGCCGCCAGCGCGAACGCCGCAAGGCTCAGAAAAGCCGCGAAATTGTTGACATCGATGAACAGTCCCGCCGATTGCCGGCTCAGGAACACGCGCGCGATGAGCGACCACAAGGCGCAGGTGCAGGCAATAAGCACCACCAGGGCGATGGCAATGCGCCACACGGCGGGCGCCGCGCGCGACAGCCGCCCGATCATGTAGGCGATGCAAAATCCGCCCAGCACCGCCGCTGTCACCATGCCGCCATGCGGCGCCGGGTTCCAGACCTGCTGCAACGCGATCCACAGGCCGGCCGCGGCCACGCAATAGTCGGCGGGGAGCAATGCGGCGGGCGCGCGCAAGGCCCAGGCGCGGGCGATCGCGATCCACGCGGCCAATGCCAGGGCGGATGCGCCCAGCGCCAGCGCGAGCCCTTCATCGCCGGCGCCGCCGCGAAAGAAAAACATCGCCAGGATCGCCATTGCGAACAAGCTGCCGCACAGGCCCGGTGAAAGCATGGCCCAGACCGTCTCGCCGCTGGCGGATTCCGCCTGCCAGGTGCCGTCGGCTGCGCGCTGCATTTTGGCGTGCGGACTATTGCGACGTGCTGCGTTGCCCGGCCAGCTTGTCGCGATACTCCTCAAGCACGTTCTCGATCTCGACGGCCTTGAGGCCGGTCAGCGGCTCGGCCTGGCGCATGGCGTCGAACGCGGTCTTGCCGCGATACAGGCGCGCAAGCTCCGACCCGTAGCTGTAGAGCTTCGCATTCTTCGCTTCACAGGCGCCGATCTCGCCATTTGCCTGGGTGCGTGCCTGCGCCAGCGCGACCTGCAACTGCCTCAACTGCGCATCGCGCGATGCCAGCGTGCGCTGGGTCTCGGTTTGCAGCACGCCGGCGGCGGCGATGCGCTGTTCGGATTCCGTAAGCCTGGCCGCAAGGGTCGCCTGCGCGGCCGCCTGTTGCGCCGCGGCCGCTTTTTCGCGCTTGATCTCCTCGGCCAGCACGCGGGCGCGGGCGGCCGCGGCCTTGAGGCCGGCTGCGGTCTTGTCGGCTTCAGCCAGCTTCGCGGTCGCGGCCTTGAGCTTGTCGTCGACCTCGGTCTTTTCGCGCAACAGCACCGCCTTCTCGTCTTCCGCCTTCTTCAGTGCCTGCTGGGCGCGACGCGCCGCCTCGCGCTCGCGCGCGCCCTTCTTGTCTGCCTGCGCGATGCCCGATTGCGGCACTGCCAGCAGCGCGCACAGCGCCAGCAGCACGCAGCAGCGCCCGGCCTTGCGCATGACGCTCTCAGAAGCGGCCATTGAGTTCCACCTGCAGCACATCGACATTGAACGGCGCCCACGGCCCGCCGGTATAGGTGATCGCCTTGGTGCTGGTCCAGCGCATGCTCATCCAGGCATTGCGGTCGATGCCGTAGCTGGCGCCCACGCTCCAGCCCTTGTAGTTGGTGCCGCCCAAGTTCCAGGTGGTATCGGTAAACCCGTCGAGCACGGCATCGCGCTCGAGCATGCGATAGGCGCCGAACGCCTGCCAGTCGCCGGCATTGCGCATGGCGCGGTTGCCGACCTGCGCCCGATACTGGTAGCCGGTGGTCTTGGGTTCGAGATCGAATCCGGTGCGGCTGCGGATCTCGGCGCGATCGAAGCCCAGGTTTTTCACATAGTCGGCAGTGAGCGTGACAAACACCGGGTCGAATTGCGCCAGCTCCAGCGTCGCTGTGACCGCCAGCGGCCTGAAGCGCGAGGCCAGCCCCCACAACACATTGTTGGGCGCCGCTGCCAGCGGGTCGGCGATGTTGAGAAGGGTATTGCCCTTTTGGCGCAGGTTGCGCCGATATTCGCTGATGCCATAGAGCGTGGTGCCCAGGCTGCCGGCGCGCTCGGGCACACCTTCGAAGGCGCGATAGGCGTACTGCGCGATGCCGAATTTGGCGCGCGTTTCCTCGTTGATGGCCCATTCGGCACCCACCTGCACACCGGTCAGCCAGCGATCCTTGCGACTGGCCTCGAGTTCCTGCAAGGGGAACACACCGGCCGTGGCAAACGCAACCAGGCGATCGCTCAGGCGCGGCTTGATGGTGGCGGCCACGCCGTCAAAGGCGAGATCGTCGGCCCACACCAGATCGGTCGAGAAAAACGGATTGGGCATGCGCCCGCCATCGAGCGACAGCCAGGTCGCCGGCTGCCAGCGCAAATAGGCACGGTCCAGACCCACGGTATAGCGGTTGAAATTATTGCTGTTGGCGCCCAGAGTCTGCGAGGTCGAGGCCGGACTGGCAAGGCTGCCGGTGGCGATGCGGATACCGGCCGATACGTTTTCCCCGACCTTTGCCAACAGGCCGAAACGCGCGCGCAGTGTGAAGCGCGTGCGGTCTTCGGTGGTGTTGATCAAATCCGGCGCGTAGGCCGGATTGCCGGCCGCCCCCTGCGCCTGGAAGAACGCGGCCGGCGTATTGGTACGGTCGAACATCTCTTCTTGCAGGCGCAGGCGGATATCGCCTTCAAAGCGGATGCGTTCGATCCAGTCGGGCAAGGTGCCAGGGTCGCCCCAGCGCTCGCGCTTGGCCTGCGACAGCACTTCCTGCTTGATCTGCTCGCGGATCTCGGTCTTCACCGTTTCCGACACGAAGGGCACACGCACCACCGGCTTGCCGTCCGGCCCGATGCGGGCCGACTGCGGCGCCTCCGGCGTGGCCGGCCGCGCCTGCGCCCTTTTCATCAGTTCGGCGGCCTTTTCACGACTCAGGAGCCCCTGCTCCACCAAAGCCTCGATCAGCGCCTGGGTGGTGGCGCGCAATTGCTCCAGATCTTCACGTTCGCCGGCATGGAGCGGTGCGGCCGTGGCAAGCACAAGCGCGCTTGCAAGGGCTAGCAGCCACGGACGAATTATTGGCTTGTTCATTGTTTTTATTGCAGTCGGTAAAGGGCGGTGCACGCTCAACCCGAAGCGCGCGAGGTGAACTGGAAACGCAGGGGTTGCGGCATTTCGGCCGGCGGCGTCATGCGCAGGCTGCGCACGTCGGCCAGGACCAGGCGCAGTTCTTCATCCACCTCCGGGTCGCCGGTGGGCGTGAGTTCGAAGCGCTTGATGCTGCCGTCGGCTTCCAGCCAGATCTTGTAGTTGGCGCGGAAGTCGCGGTTGCGGCTCTTGGCGCCAAGCCGCTTCTTGATCTCGTCGTGCAGCAACTGCTGGGCGCCGTTGGTGAACATGGCGAACTGCGTCCTGCTGGCGCCGGTTGGCGCGGGCGCTGCCGTGGCCGGCGCCGGCACGCCGATCTTGCTCAGGTCATCGTTGCTGACCTTGCCGCCGCTGAAAACGCTCGGTCCGTCGCCGGCTGCGCCTTCCATTTTCAGGCTCTGGTCGGGCGACGCCTCGTTCTTCTGCTCCACCTGCTCCATCTTCACCTCCTTCTGCTCCTTCGGAGCTTCGGGACGCTTTTCCTCCTTCGGCGGCGGTGGCGGCGGCGGTGGCGTGTTGGGAAGGAGCGAAATCTTCGGCGGCTTCTTCGGCCCGCTGCTGCTCTTCAAGTTCATGAAGTAGTGCACCGCACCGCCAATCAGTGCGAGCAGCAGCAGCACCGCAAGCCCGGTCAGGAGCCTGGTTTTCAAGGAACCTTCGCCCGCTTCGTCCATTTCAGGTGCCAATCCTCGCCGTGGCCAGGCCCAGGTTGGAAATGTTGAGCCGCCCGGCCAGGTCGATCACCTCGACCACCCGCGCGTATTCGGCTTGCGGGTCACCCTTGATCACCAGCGACATGTCGGGCGCGCGACTGTGCACGGCGGTGAGCAGCGACTCGAGCTCGCCCATGGTCACCGAAGCGCCGTTGAGCAACAGGCGTCCGCCCGGCATCACCTGCACGATGCGCAACTCCTTCTTCACCGTTGACGGCTTGTTGCTCGGCTTGGGCAGGTTGATGGTGAGGCCCTGCACCGAGGCGGTGGTCATGAGGATGAAGATCACCAGCAACACGTAGGCCAGGTCCAGCATGGGTGTTACGTTGATGCTGTCGTAGGGTTTGGTTTCGGCCTGGACTTGCATGTCATTTCGCCCTTACGGTGACCAGGCCCACATCGACGATGTCGAGCCGCTTCATCATTTCCAGCACCTCCATCACCTTGCCGTACTGCACCCTGCCGTCGCCCTTGACAACCACAGGCAGCCCCGGGTTGCCGGCCTTGAGTTGCTCCAGGCGGGATTCCAGCGACTCCATGGTCATGGGGTAGGCATCGAGGAACAGGTCGCCACGCTCGGAGACGGTGACCGCGCGGGTGCCCGGCTTGGCCAGGCTGGCGCTGGTCTTGGTCTTGGGCAAGTCCACCTTCACGCCCTGCACCGACGCGGTGGTCATGATGATGAAGATCACCAGCAGCACATAGGCCAGGTCCAGCATGGGCGTGACGTTGATCTCGTCGTAGGCCTGGTTTTCCGCTTGCACTTGCATGGTTCGCGCCTGTATCAGGGTTCGTAGAGTTCGGCCGACTTGGTGCGGAACTCGTCGGAGAACACCAGAATGTCGGAGGTGACCTCCTTGATCTTGGAGGCCAGCCAGTTGTAGCCGAACAGCGCCGGGATCGCCACGGCCAGGCCGGCAACGGTGGCCACCAGCGCCGCGGCGATGCCGGGCGCGATGGAGTTGACGTTGACGTCGCCGGCCGCGGCGATGGCCGCGAAGGTGATCATCACGCCCACCACGGTGCCGAGGAGGCCCAGGAAGGGTCCGCCGGCAATCGCGATGGTGAGCAGCACGATCTGGCTGTTCAAGCGCTGGCCTTCGCGCACGATGCCTGCATCCATCGAGGCGCGAATCGCTTCCAGCGCGGCCAGCGAGAGACTGCGCGCCTTGCCGGTGCGGGCCTGTTGCTCGAAGCGATTGGCGATCTCGCCCAGACCGATGGCGTAGATGCGGTAGATCGGCGAATGCCTGACCGACTTTTCGTTGGCAAGCGCCGCGGCTTCCGGGTCGCCGGGGATGAGCAATTGCGCGGACTTCTCGCGAAAGCGCCGGACGAAGATGTCGTTGGCCTTTTGCGCCTTCAGGATGAAGCTGGTCTTGGCGATCATCACCCACACGCTGATGACGAACATCACCGCCAGGATGGCGATGACGACCCAGCCGTCCACGGTGAGAGCGCCGAGCAGGATGCCCATGTAGGACGCATCCTCGCCGCCGCTCTTTTCCTCGGCCACCACCAGCGGCGATTCGGCCATCTCGGCCACGGCGCGGGCGCGGATGTAGTCCGCCGCGCGCGCCACGCCGGACAAGCCCGCCTCGTCCAGTTCGCCCTTGAAACCTTCACCCACCACGGCCGCGCCGGAAGTGTCCGCCAGCGCGAAATCGCCGGAACCGGCCGCCGCGCCGTCGATGTGGAAGGTGATCTTGCCTCCCGCGACCGATACGGCCACGTTCTGCCAGACGCCGGGCTTGAGCGCGGTGGTGGCGGCGGCCTTGGCGGTGCCGGCCAAGGCTGACAGATTGCCGCCCGAAAACCCGATGGTGAGCGCCTGCGCGCCGCTGGAGAGGACCATCAGGTTGCCTTCAGGCGTGGCGGTCGGCTTGACCCAGGCCGAGAACGTGAAACCGCTCGCTGCCGTGACCCGCAACGACTGCGAGGCCGGCAGGGTGATCGATTCCACGCCGGTGAACACCACCGCGCCGCCCATCGGGCCGGCGGCGACCGGCCTGGCGGTGGAGGTTTGGGCATGGTTGGCGTTGCCGGTGGCGTCGCGCACGCCTTCCTTGTCGGAAAAGTGCAGCACGAAGATCTGGCTGGCGTCGTAGGTACCCTTGGCGTCGCCACTGGCGGGCGCGGCCGGGTTGCCCCACTCCATGATGAAGCTGTCGGTCTTGGCGTTGGGCGTGATCCCGGGCACCAGCACCCAGGCCACGCCCAGTTCATTGGCGGCGTCGTACTGCTCGATATGGAACTTCAGGGGAAGCTTGCCGTCGGCCGACATGAAGCGGATGTCGCTGCCGTCCGGCTTGGCATCGACGAAGGTGAAATTGCCGCTGTGCAGGCGCACCGCGATGGGCACGTTGGTGGCGCCCTGCGCCAGATTGCCGCCGGCGGCGCTGGCGTCGAGGATGATCTTCTGTTTCTGGGCCCAGTCGGCGGCGTGCGCGGTGGCCGTCGCCAAACACAGGAACCAGCAAATTGCGATCCGGGAAATCAGGGAATTCATGGCTTTTACCGTTGGAATTGGGAATCGCGCCCGCCGGTCCCGGAGTGCGCCGAAACCGGCACCTCTGCACGGCAGGAGCGCATTGATCGCCGGAAACATCCCGCGGCGAATGGGCGGATGGTACGCAGCGCGCTTTTCAGACATGTGACAGGCGTTCGTCATTCGCCGAACCCGACAAACTGATTGTTGGTGGTGGCCTGGCGCGCTTCGGGTTGGCGGGTCTGCGTCGCGGCCGATGCCTGGTCTGCGGCGGCGCGCGCGGCGTCGCCCGAACCCGAACCCAATGAAGCGCCGGCACCGGCGGTGACCGTGGCCGGCGGCGGTACACCGGCCGAATCGCCCTTGACCTGGATGTTGTCGCTACCGACCACACGTGGCGCGGCCACCCCGATGTTTCCGGAGGAGCGGATGCCGGCGTCACCCGCATTGATCTCCCCCCTGGGCGCCGCCAGCGTCACATCGCCGGGCGGCGCATCGGCCTTGGTCTGCAGGGTGCCGATGCCGCTGCCCGACACCGAGCCGGAAATGTCGGTCTGCACATTGCCGGACGAATCGATGAAGATGCGCGGCGGCGGCGCCGCAGAGGCCGTCTTGGCACCGCGGCCGGCGTCGATGTTGCCCTCGGCGGACCAGATCAGGATGTTGCCGCCACCCAAGGTGAACACGCGCGACTGGTTGACCAGGAAGTCGTTTTTCACCATCGCGTTGATGTCGCCACCATTGACGCTGACGATGCCCAGTTCATTGGCGCCCTTGCCGGTCGACGGCACCGGCAGGCCCGCATTGACCAGACCGCCCGGCACGAACAGATGAATGTCGCCGCCGCGCTCGGTCTTGATCTGGCTGGCATACATGAGCAAGTCGCCCTGGTACTGCACGGCCGGGAAAAACGTGGCGATGGCCGCGCTGCCGCGCGCATAGGCGGCGTCGCGTAGCGTCGCGTCGCCGCCGGCACGCGCCGCGTTGGACCCCGCGATCGACAGCTCGGCTGCGAAAATGCGGTTGAGCAGCGGTTGCTGCCGTTGCGCCGCCAGCGCCATCAACTCCGCGCTTGCGGCGGCCTCGGTCTGCGCCGGATTGGCGCGGTAATCGGCCACCAGGCCGGAGAAGGCCGCAAGCGTGGGAATGAACGCATCGCGTGCACCCAACGTATCGATCAGCTTTTGCTGCTCCGGCGCCGGCAGGCCGAGATACCCGCGCAACGCGGCCTGCGCATCCAGGCCGCTGTCGGCGCTGCTGCGCGAACGCATGAATTGGGTGATCTCCGGCAGATACTTCGCGGTGTTCGCTTCTCCCAGGCGCAGCACCGTGGCGGTCAATGCGCCGTACGCGGGCAGGTAGCGCGCCGCGGCGGCCGCGTAGTCCGGCGTGCCGGCCACGCCGGCCAAAACGCTCAGGCCGGCGCCGCCGTCCGGCAGAAAGGGATTGATCAGGTTGCCACGCGTCACCAGCCCCGACGAGATGCCCAGGTCGACATTGCGCCCGGCCTTGACTACCACCTGGCCCGGACCGCCGATTTCCACCAGGCCGCCGCCACGCGCATCGAAATCGCGGCCGGCGCGGATCAGCGTGGTATCGGACTCGACGACATTCTGGCCGAACAGGGTCAGCGACCTGACATCGCGCCCGGCGACCAGACGCGTCGCCTTCGCCAGGTTGAACACGCCGCTTACGTCCCCGCCCGCGCCGATGATGCGCACCGGCAGCGGGTCGTCGTCGTGCAGCAGTTCCGGATCATGGCCGGCGGCGATGCGCGGGTTGATCAGGCGCGCCAGGCTGCCGGCAGTGGCGTTGGTCGCACTGCGCACCGCGCTGACCGCGTTGTCGCCCATCACCACCCCCTGCGCGGCGCTGACGCCCCCGGCGGCCAGCAGGTTGAGTTGACCCCTGGCCGCCGGCATCAGGCTGGTCTGGCCGATGTTGAGATCACCGGCGAACGCGCTCGCCTCGAGCGTGCCGGGGTAGAACGAAAAAGCGCTGCTGCCCAGCGAGTCACCCTGGGCGTTGATCGGCAGGCCCGTCACGCCAGCGGTGGCCGAGGAGGCCACCTGGCGCAGCGTGTCGGCGGCATTGCGTATATCGAGGTTGCCGGTGGCGGCGGCCAGACGCACCGCTGCAGTTTCGACATAGGTCGAAAATGCCGTACGGGTCGAAGAGTTGCCGGCGTTGTTGGTCGCCTGCACCAGCATGGTGGGATTGAACACGCCGTCGATGCGCAGATTGCGCCCGGCGGCGACATCGAAACTGCCGTCCTGCAGCGCGAGCACCGGAAACACCGGATTGACGCCCTGGGTGCGGGCACTGCCCACATCGCGCCCGGCCTCAAGCACGCCATTGCCGCGCCCGACATGGAAGGTGCCGCTGGCGATATCGCGGCCGGCGCGCACGCTCACATCCCCGCCGCCCTGCACGACCAGTGCTGCGGCGCCGGCGCTGGTGCCGGGCAGGCGCGCAGTGGTGGCCGCCGCTGCCGACAGGTTGCGCACATCGTTGCCGGCGCTCACGGTGACGTCCCCGCCGCCGAAAGTGGCGACGTTCTGGCGGAAGTTGTCGTAACGCACCCACCAGGCGGTTTGCGGATTGGTGGGGGAGACAGTCTGGCGCCGGTACAGCCAGTTGCTCACCATCTGGTTGCTGGCCGCGCCGAGCACATCGTTGCCGGCGGCGATGCGCACATCACCGCCGCCGCTGGCGAAGGAATTGCCCAGCGGATTGTTGACCGTGTTCACGTTGGCAAGCGTGGTGCCCGCCCCGGTGGTGTAGATCACCGCATTGGCGTTGAGAAGTTGCACATTGCGTCCGGCGGCTAAATCGATGTCGCCGCTGGCGCTGCGCAGCAGCACGTCGGTGGGACCGCCGCTACGCCCGATGATCACGTCGCCCGTGCCGGCGCCGTTGGTCTGGCCGGGGTTGGCCGCCGCGAGATCGGCGCCGCCGGTCAAGCGGTAACTCCAGGTAGGCACGCTCGATTGCCCGCTGCCGTCGCCGACCTGCAGCACGCTGGTGGTGGCCGTGCCGTTGAAACCGTCGGAAATCGTGTTGGCCAGGTTGACATTGCCGCCGGCGCGCAGGGCCAGCGCACCGCCGCGCACTTCCGGGCGACTGGCGGCATAAAGGTTGATCGGCGCGGCCGCGCCGGCGCTCGCACCATTGCCCACGGTGATGTCGCCGCTGGTGCGCACTTCCACGCCGGGCCGCAGTTCCACGCCTGCGGCATTGGTGCCGCGCAGGCGCGTCTCCACCGCGCCGGCGCCGGCCATGAAGCTGCGCGCATCGCCCAGCACGGTGCCGGCCGCCGGTGCGCTGCCGGTCCCGATATCCAGGGTGTTGGCGCCGCGCACGCTGTTGCTATTGCGCAGCGTCATGCTGGTGGCGCCGAAGTCGTAGGTCTGCACCCCTTCGACGATCACTTTCGCGGCCCCGACGATGGCGCTGCCGATGGTGGCCACGCCGGCCACTTCGTTGCCCGCACCGGCGCCGGTGCGCGCGGCGCGCAGCCAGACATCGCCGGCGTTAGCGCCGCCGCTCGTATCAATGGTACCGCCGGCCAGATTGAGGTTGCCGCCGGCGGCCGAGGTGCTCGAAATGAAGACGTCGCCGCCGCCATTGCCGGCGCCGCTGGCCGCAGCGCGAACCAGCGCGCCACCGCTGATGCCGACGCCGTCGCGCGCATGCACGCGCACGTCTCCGGCACGTTCGTACGTGCCGCCGAGAGTGCCGCCAATGGTTACTTGGCCGGCATCGGCGGTGAGACTCACATTGCGGCTGGCCACCGCGGTCGCGCCTTGCACGATGTTGCCGCCGCGCGCGCGGAAGTTGCGCTCTTCGGCGAAGCCTCCCGCATTCAAGCTTGCATTCAAGCCGTCGAAATTGGCCAGAGTGCCGGCGTCGATCGAGACCCGCGCGCCGCGCGCTCCGGCAGCCGCAGACCCCGACACAGTGCCGGCGAGCGCCACCGTGCCGTTGACGGCGCTGGCGCCGATCTGCCCTGCCGCCCCGCCCGAGTTGCCGTCAACGGCGCCCGACACATCGAGCAAGGCACCCGTCGCCTGGGTCACGTTGCCGGCGCGGCTGACGAGATTGAGATTGCCGCCGCCGACAAACCGCGCCAGACCGTCGAACAACTTCGTCACGCCCGCGGCCCGGGTGAGCGACCCGGCCGCCAGCTCCACATCGTCGCTTGCGCCGGTGCCGTTGGCTTCCAGCCGCAGCGTGCCCGCGGGCAGGTCGATGGTGCCTGCCTGGCGCACCCGGCTGCCGCTGATCGCCAGTTTCGCGCCCACCCCCGCCGCTGCCTGTTGCGGCGCCGCGCCGGCTGTGCGCAACTCGACCGCGCCGGTGGCCGCCAGGCTCTGGTCGGCGCCGGTGGCACCAGAGATGCGTGTGCTTTCGATCACCAGCGCCGCCGGTGCGGCACCTGCGCCGCTGACCGCGAGGCTGCCGGTCCCTGCCAGCAGCGCTTCGCCGCCGGACTTCAGGTTGACACTGCCAAAGCCCTTGATGCTCTTGGCGCCTTCGCCCAACACCAGTTTCGTGCCGGCGCTTGCATTGAGCTGGCCGCCTAGCGCCGCCGTATCGCTGTTGCTCACGCCGGTGGTATTGGCAAGCGTCAGTTCGCGCGCCAGGATGTTGACCGTAGCGGCGGCGCCGCCGCGCGACACCAGCCCGGGCGTATCGATGGTCAGGCGTTCTAGCGTCGCTTGGCCCAGGGTGGTGCTGCCATGGAAGTCGACGCCGCTGTAGCTGCGCAGGGTCAGGTCGCCCGCGCTGGCCAGCTGGCCGAGGAGGCCCGCTCCCAGCACCACGCCGGCGGTGCCGGCCGGCACCGCGCCGGCGGAGATGCGGCTGCCGGCCAGGCTGATCTTGCCGGCGTCGATGGCAGCGGACGCGCCCAATGTGGTGTCGAGGGTGCCGTCGAGCACCACGGTCACCGGCATGTCCGGCGTGCCCGCCGCCCGGCCCAGACGAGTGTTGTTGCCCACGGCGAGCGTGCCGGTGGCGCGCGCGACGCTGCTGCGCACCACGTTGGCGGATGCATTGCCCGCCACCCGCAGCAAGGCGCCGTCGCCCGCAATATTGATGGTGTCGGCCGCGCGCGCCAATGGCCGCGCCAGAATCGCCGACCCGTCGCGCACTTCGACCCGGCCGGTGGCTGCCAGCACCACATCGGGCAAATTGAGCGCGCGGCCGGCGCTGTCGATGAGCACATCGGTGGCGACCACGCTGGTGCCGTTGCGTAGCCCACCCAGCATCAGGCTCTCGATGCCGGCGCTGTTGAGCGACGCTGTCGACAGGGCGAGAAATCCGGCCGGTGCGGCCACGCCATCGGTGACCGCGATCTTCTGCGAGGCGATATCCAGCACCCCGCCGCGCGCGCCCGCGGCCGCGGAGAATCCGAGCGCGGCATCCAGCGTCAGGCTTTGGCCGGCAGTGATGGCGAGCGTGCCGGCATCTTGCGCAAGGCGCGGTATGGCCGCATCCTGGCGCACCGCATAGTCACTGAAAAAGGCGTCGCCGCGGCTGTCGCGATACTCGGCCTGCGCACGCAATGTTGCCGCCGGGGTCACCACCCAGCCGGAGGTGCGGGCGTCGCGCAGGGCAGTGTCGGCAACGCCCAAGTAGCCTGCCACCACGGTCGCACCATCGGCGCTGGTGGCAGCGCGGCCGAGCTGGGCGTCCTGAAAGCCGCCCACGCGGCGCACCGCGAACGTCCTGAAAGCCGCCCACGCGGCGCACCGCGAAGGCGCCGGGCAGAAGCGCGTAGCGCGCCGGCAGCAAGGTGTAGGTGCCGGCCGGTACCGCGCTGCCGGCGCCGATGGTGAGGGTGTCGCCCGACTTCGCGTCGGTGGCAGCCACGGTCGCACTGCTTTCGTTTGCGATCTGCGCGTCCCACGGCGCGCGCGCGCTGCCCAGCGCGGGCAGGATGGCGTAGGTGTCGGCGACTTTGCCAAGAAGAAGGTCGGTGGAGCCGCCAGTGCCGGGAATGAATTCGTAGGCCGTGGTGTCGCCGCCGCCGCCGAGTTCAACCCGGGCGCCGGCGGAAAGAGTGACTCTGGCGCCCTTCAATTCGACCCCTTTGGGCGCCGGCGCGGTGAGGATCTGCGTGTCGCGCCCGTTGCCCGCGGCGTAGACCCAGTCGAGGCCGTTGTCGGTGCGGCCGTAGGGAATGAGCATGCCGTCGCCGGATACCGAGACCTGGCTGCCGGGCAGAAGGTCGAGATTGGCGAGCGCGTTCAAGGCCACCGTGCCGAGCGGCGCGCGCACGGTGCCGCCAATGGTGATGTTGGCCGCATCGACTGCGAGCCGACCGCCGGCCGACAGCGCTGTCGCGCCGGCAACGCCATTGGCCGCGAATGTCACGTCGCCGCCGGCATTGATGCGGAAATTCGAGTAAGTCGCCGGGTAGGCTTGTGCCGAGGTGAAGCCGGCATTGCCGGCCAGATTCAGTTGACCTTGCAGGCGGCGCGCTGCGCCGCCGTCCGGGTCGGTCTCAAGCGTGAACCCCTTGAAGCGGATGTCACCCGCGCTTACGAAGCTGGCGTTGCCGCTGCCGGCCAACGCCAGCTTGCCCTCCAGGTCGATCAATTGCGCACTGACCGCGAGCGTGCCGGCACCGCCACTGGCCGCCGCCGCGGTGGCGGCGTTGCGTCCCGTGCTGGCCAGGCTCACATAGGGCGCCGCAAGATCCAGGCGGGCGGTACCACTGACGCCGATTACCGGCGCATCCAGGGTCACCACACGCTGCGCCGCGAGCGTAGCCGACTCGTTCGCCTGCACGCGGTTCTCCGCCTTGAGGTTGATCTCCGACAAGCCGGCCGCTGCCAGTGTATCCACGCGCAGGCGCGCGACGCCGCCGTTGGCCGCGCGATCGATCGCCGCACCCGCCACCAGGCCCGCCGGCACTGCCGTGGCGTTGCGCGACAGTTCGATATTGAGGGCGGCACCGGGCACGCGCTGCGCGTTGGTCACCGACCCGTCGACCGCTGCCTGCCCCAGCCCGGCAAGCGCCAGATTGAACTTGCCGCCGGCACTGGTCGCGCTGCCGCCGCCGGCATCGACGGTCGCGTCGAACAACACGCCGTCGAGCGCATTGATGGTGAGGCTGCCGCCTTTGCTGCCGACCAAGGTCGGCTGCGGCGTGCCGCCGCCGCCGCTGGTTTGCGGCGCGATATCCAGCACTGCGGATGCGCCACGCAGGTCGAAGCGCGCGCCTTCACGCGCCACCACCATGGCCGAGATGTCCTTGTCGTTGACCGCGTTGACCGTGATGCTGCCGCCATCTTGCACCTCACCGCGGACCAGGCCATTGGCCGGCAGGGCGGACGGCTTGTAGACGCCGGCCACCGAGACGGTGCTGGCGGCGCCGAACCAGATCGAGCGGCCGGCATCGAACAAAAGCGTGCTGTCGTCGGCCTGCAGGGCCAGGTTGACGCGGCCGGCCGGCGCGCTGATGCTGCCGTCCACGGTGAGCTGCCGTCCCGCCGCCAGGGTCACCGATGCGCCCGTGTCGGCGGCAATGACGGCGCCGGCTTCAAGCACAAGACGGCCGTTTTGCGAGCCGCTGGCGCCCAGGCGCAGGTTGACCGGTGCACGCGTCGCGTCCGGCAGGGTGCTCATGCGGGTGAACAAAGCGAGGTCGCTGCCGCTCGGCTTGTCGGCATACACGCCGTTGAACGCCAGGGTCTGCGCTCGGCTTGTCGGCATACACGCCGTTGAACGCCAGGGTCTGCGCGCGCGGCGTGATGGTCGTGCCGGCGGCAACGGTCAGGCCATCGATGCCCACCAGGGTGAGATCGGCAAAGCCGCCGCCATCGAAGAGGCCGCTGCCAAGACCCAGTTCGTCGGCGCCGGCCGCCCCGCCGATGCGCAGCTTCGGCGCCACCACGCTCAAGCTGCCACCGCGCGTGAAGCCGGCACCAAGGAGAGAGCCGTCCAGGCGCACCGTTCCTGTGGGCAGGATCAAGGCACCGGGCGCTGCGACGCCGAGCGCGCGTTCGCTCGAGGCGCGCGCGGCGTTGCTCAGCAATGCGATGCTGCCGGCGTTGCCACTGCTCACGCGGTTGTCGCTACCCAGACGCGCGCCGCCCGACACGTCGATCGACGAACCGGACTCAAGCAGCACGCCCTGCTCGCTTTTGAGCGCCACCGTGCCGCCATTGATCAGTGTGGGCGCCCCCGGCACGGCGCCGCCGTTGATGAGCGGCGCATCGTTGACCCAGCCGCCGGCTACGTCGATGCTGCCTGTGACGGTGATGTCGCCGCCGAATGTGGTGGCGGGACCACCGGTGCTCTTGGTGGTGATGTCGACACTGCCGCCCTGAATCGTGATGTTGCCGGCGAGTTGTACCGATGCCGCGCCGGCCTTGAAAGAGCCGCCCGGATTGAGCACAACATCGGCGCCGGCCTCTTGCACGATGCGAGCACGCGAATACAGCCCGAGGTTGGAGAAACCGCCGGCGCGCAGTCGGCGCCGGCCTCTTGCACGATGCGAGCACGCGAATACAGCCCGAGGTTGGAGAAACCACCGGCGCGCAGCAGCGTCGCGTCGAGCACCGTCGCAGTCGGTGCCGCCCCGCCGATGGTCGCGTTGGCACTGGCCGGTGCGGCCCAGAAGGCGCCATCGAGCGCGGCGCCGGTGCCGGCGACGCGCAGGTCGGCGCCCACCAGGTCCGGCAACGCTTGCGACAGGCGCGCGCCTTCGCCGACAGTGAGCGTGCCGGCTGCAGGGCGTGTCGCGGCGTCGCGTTGCAGCGGACCTGCCACCACGTCGCCCTTGAGGGTCGCGTTGCTGGAGAGCGTCCGCGCCGACAACGCCAGGGAGCCCGCCTTGCTGCCTTCGACATAGCCGAGTTCGAACTTGCCGGCGGTGGCGGCGCCATAAGTCTCGGTGATGCCGAAGCGCTTGGAGGTGCGGGTGAAGGCGCCGGCGATACCGTCGTAGACGATGTCCTTGGCGGCGCTGTTGATCTCGTAGAGCCGCCCTTGCGAGGTCAGCGTGGTGGTCTTGATGCTGCCGTCGGCATAGCGCACCGATCCGCCCGATACATTCAGCGTGGCGCCGCCCTCGAGCGCGGCCAACCCTTCCGACGGCCAACCCTTCCGACGCCAGCGTGATGCTGCCGCCGGTGGTGAGCTTCTCCGCCGCCGTGCGCAGGATGCCTTCGTTCTTGTACCGGGTGGTGTCGCCGAGAATCGGCACCGGCTTGCGCGCATCGAAGGAAATGCGCTGGCGATAAAGAGGGCCGGTGCGCTGCAGGGGCGCATCGGCAAAATCGGAAGCGCCGAGGATTTCGGTGGTGACGACATTGCGTTCCATCGCCACGCCGACATCACGCAACCCGCCGGCACTGATCGTCGCGCCTGCTTCGACCACCAGGCGCGCGCTGTTGGCGGCAATGCCGTCGAGTGAAGTGCCGGTCACGCCGCCCGGATTGTTGGCGGCAATGCCGTCGAGTGAAGTGCCGGTCACGCCGCCCGGATTCTCGCGTGCCTGCAGCGTGATGTCGCCGCCGGGGGCAGTGACACTCGCGCCGGCTTTCAAATGCACCAGCCGACCCGACAGATCGACCACCGAGCGGTTGAAGGTCTGACTGTCCTTGATGGTGCCGGCCCCGGCGTCGGCCGTGACCTCGGTAACGCTGCCGGCGCCCAGCAGCAGTTCGCCGCCGCGCGTTGCGCGCTTGGGCGGCGGCACGCCGTCGGTGGTGGCCGGCGGATCGACCGAGTCGCGCGCGCGCAGGTAGATCGAGCCGTTGGCGGTGACGCTGGTGGTTGCCGACACGCGCCCGTTCTGGTTGACGAAATAGCCGACGATCGAGGCGTTGCCGCGCGCTGTTTCGATCAGGCCGGCATTGGTGGCGACACCCCTGGCCGGATCGCCCCCCTGGCCGGGTCACCGGCGCTGCCTACCTCGATCAGCAGGCCGCGCAGGTTGGTGTCTTCGGGTGCGGCGATGTATATCTGCGGCCCGGCCGCGAGGATGGTCTGGCCGTCGGGGGTGGAAATATTGCCGCGGTTTTCCACCTGCCCGGCCGCCAGCAGCATGACGCGTCCACCGGAGGGGGTGCGCAGGTTGGCCCCTGCTTCAACCAGTACCGTGGAAAGATTGATGTCGGTGCCGGAGAAGCTGAAGGCCGGGTCGCGCGTGGAAAGCGACGGCAAGCCCCTGATGAATTCGTTGTCGCTCATGCCCAGCGCAGCGGCGATGAGCGCACTGGTATTGACCTGCGCACCGCGGTCGAACAGGATGCCGTTCTGGTTTAACAGGTAGACCTGGCCGTTGGAGGTCAGGCTGCCCTGGATGATGCTGGGATTGAGGGTCGGATCCCAGACCCGGTTAAGCGCGCGTCCGGCACTGCCGGTTTGCATGTTGAAATGCACGCCACTGCCGGCGGCGATGTTGAAGCTTTGCCAGTTGTAGATGGAGGCGGCCGCGCCCTGCGTGATCACCTGGTTGATGCCGGTGGCGGTGGCGGTGTTGACCAGGGTGCTGCCGTTGACGTTCCATACGGCGCCGGCCGGGGCGAGCGCATTGCCGGCCTGTATCGGCACCGGCACGGTGCCCGCTGCCAATGGCGGCGCCGCGACGACCGCCCCGGCGGTGAAGCCGGCAAAAATGCCGGCCAATGCGCGCACCAGCAGGCGTGCGCGCGGCACGTACAGCGGAGCGCGGGCGGGGATGGCGCGGGCAACTTGGGTCGGGCGATGGCTCATGAGGTACCTCGTTTCGATGCTGGCGGATCAGAATTCGTAAGCCAGGCGCACATGCGCGCGCGGGCTGCGGGTGCTGCTGCGAGCGCCGTCGTACAGCGGCCAGGCGATGGCGAGCCCGGCGTTGAAGCCGCGCGCGGCCTTGATGCGCATGCCGAAGCCGGCGGAGCCTAGCTGGAACTTGAACGCCTGACCCGGTAGCGGACTGATCAGGTTGAGTGCCGCCCGGTCGACGAAGGCGGAGAAGATCGCCTCGCTGATGGCGCCGCTCTTTGCATCGGCCAGATTGGGGGTACGCAATTCGACCGAACCCAGGAGGCCACGATCGCCCACCCGCTCGAACTCGGTGTAGCCGCGCACGCTGTCGGCGCCGCCGGCACCGAACTGCTCGTTGCTGATCAGGGGCTGGCTTGCATGCTGACCGGCCAGGCGCGCGAACAGCACCCAGTTGGCCGGCAGCCGCTGGGTGCGGCTGACCTCGGCGCGCAGGTAGAAGTAGTTGGCTTCGGCGCCGAAGCGTTTGCAGGCGAAGGCGCTGACCCGCTGGCCGGAGCATTCCACGTCTTCGTCGCCAATGCGGCGGAAATGGAAATTCGACACCAGGTTGAACTGCGTGAGCGCGCTGCCCTCGGCAACCCGGCCGCCGTAAGCGATGCTGAACGGCAGGTAGCGGATCGGCGTGGCGGTGCTGTCGGAGCCCAAGCGGATGCTTTCGCGGAAATCCTTGGCATCGACCCCGAGAGTGAGGCTGTGCGAATAGGCACCGCGTGCCGGCAGGGGCCGGATCCAGCGCGCGCCGAAAATCTCGCCGCGGCCAAGGATGGTGGTGGTGCCCACCGAGGTGATGTTGCTGTCTGACTTGACAGCATAAAGCGCAAGCACCGAACCTGCGGCGCCCAGCGGCAATACATAGGTGCCGGAGAACACCTTCACCTGCGACGGTTCCAGGGGCGAAGTCTGGTAGCTGATGGAGGCACTATGGTCGCGCTGCCACAGGTTGCCGTAACGCAAGGTCGCCGCCAGCCGCGGCCTCGATGTGTCGAAGCTGTAGCGATTGTTCAATTCAAGCGAGCCATGCAGCGGCAGGCGGTCTTCCACCTTGAGGTCTGCCTCGACCGTGCCGGGCGTGCGGCCGGCGCGCAACACCGGCGTGACCTGACGGTCCTCGGTGCGGTTCAACTGCGCCAGTTGCGCCTGCACGTCGGGAAAATACGGCACCTCGCCCTCGGCCAGCGCCGGCACCTTGTCTTTCAACACACCCTGGGCGTAGTAGCGCGAGCCCACCACGCGCAAACGCGCCACCCGGCCCTCGGTGACACGCAGCACCACCAGACCATCGACGATCTTCTGTTCCGGAACGTCGACAAACACCGACAGGAAGCCGGCATCCTGATACGCCTTTTCCAGCGCTTCGCGCGCGCCATCGACATCCTTGGCCGACTTGCGCTCGCCCAGAAAGCGATACACCGCCTTTTCGATCGCCGGAACCGGAAGCACGGAATTGCCTTCGACCTCGAATTCGAGAATGTCGAAGCGATCGCCGGCAGCATCCTGCGCACGCGCGCCTGCCGCGCAGAACTGCCAGACAAAAAGAAAAACCATGGCTGCAAAAAGCCCTTGAAACCAATTCCGCGACATCGTTC
>Ga0163146_10000974_pt1 | contig 40816 bp, 39 predicted proteins | sample OliLakLV19MP7G1_FD_148648 | JGI IMG/M metagenome (GOLD analysis project Ga0163146, IMG submission 148648) | Freshwater microbial mat bacterial communities from Lake Vanda, McMurdo Dry Valleys, Antarctica - Oligotrophic Lake LV.19.MP7.G1 | ecosystem: Environmental > Aquatic > Freshwater > Lake >... | reverse complement strand
CAAGATTCGCGTGATTCAACGGCGCGCCTATGGCTATCGGGATGAGGAGTACATGCGGCTCAAGATTCTGACCGCCTTCTTGCCGCGGAAATGAGCAGAATTCACCCACACGAATCTGCATTGAGCCACAAAACAGATTGCAAGTGCGATGACGCCTTTTTACGGTGAAGCTGCCTCGGAACAGTTCTATCGCTTGCTGGACAGCAACATTGGCGCAGTGAGGGAATACTCGGAGGCCGCCCTCGCAGGGGATAAGCGACAACAAGATAGTGCGCTTGCCCACTTGGCGTCGAATGCCGACGAGATCGCCGATTTTCTGAGCCATCTCAATCCCTACCTGCGGAAAGACATTGTTCGGGGCTTGATCGCAACACATGGAGCGCACCATGTCCTCCAAATCAACCGGTACATGGCAAAGGAATATACGCACCTAGGGGCAACCTGGCCGATGATGCGACAACATGTCTATGTCATTGCGGATACCATGACGACGGCGTTGGCAAAACAGTTTCCGGATAAGTTTTCCTGACTGTCGGGGTTGGTGCCAGGGGCAGAAGCGAACGAAAGACACGGCCTAGCCATCTGAGCAATTTTGCTCAGCCCCCCTGCATCCCTGTAGTCATAATCGGTAGTCGTGGTAGGGGATGAACATGTGGAACAGCTCGTCGGCCCAGCCTTGAGAGGTTCTGGAGACCTGTGGCATCGACGGACACCGGCACTGTAATTTTCCCTGTGTTCGCTGCGTCCTTGTATGCGGAAAGGGCTATCTCTGGGCGAAGAGGATAGGGTGGGAGGGAAAACAACTGCCGGGCTGTGCGGGTTGAGAAGTCTGATATTTTTGAGCAGCCTGAGACTATTGTGACGTCGGTGCCGTAGGGAAGATTCCGACGGCATCTGGTGGATCAACTGAGTTTTTCCACAGCTTGCAGAGAAGGAACCTTGCTATGGACTTAAAAGGTCTTATTCAACGAGAGATTGGTGAGGGGGTGACTGAAGAGGAGTTGGCCTCGGCAGTCGGTGTCTCAGAGCAAACGATCATGAATATTCTGGCCGATGAACTCCCCCAAGACCCGGCCATCTGGGACACATTTGCCAGACATTTTCGCATGGATGTGGATTCCCTACGAACCGGCGGCCAGCCTTATGCGGATGGGTTGTTCGGACTCACAGGGAGCACCCATCACTCTCCTGTCGGCGAGATGCGGAAGGTGCCGTTGCTGAAGTGGGATGAGATTGACCAGATGGTCGGCAGCCAAGAGCCACCCCATGTCATTCGCGCTGAAGCGATGCTCGAAACAGACGTTCCGGGGAAACGCACCTTCGCTATCCAGGTAAGAGACGATTCCATGCAGCCGCTTTTCAGCGAAGGCGAGGTCATTTTTGTCAATCCCGATCTTCCTCCTGACCCCGATCACTATGTGGTGGTCGATCATGAGGGCGGCGGCCCCACGAAGGCTCTTTTACGACAGCTGAAGGAAACCGGCGGGCAGACGATACTGCATCCGCTCAATCGCCGGTATGACGATCTTCGCATGACGAAGCAACACCGTATCGTGGGCCGAGTCGTACGGTTGCGGAAGAATGTATGACCATCCTCTCCCATCTTGCTGTCCAGAATATGGGTATGTGACGAGCGAGACAGGGGCAGTTCAAGATTCGAACTGTGAGTTCGAAACGTCGAACTCCGGCCTTCGTTTTCTTGACGCGCCTAATCCGTTAGATCGTGCTCGTCTCGTCTCGCTTCGCGCACGCGCGTCGTAGATCGCCGAGAAAGGAGTATCACATGAAAAACACTGCTGCAGATATCTTGATCGACACGATCGCAGAATGGGGCGTCGAGGTGATATTCGGCATGCCAGGGGACGGCATCAATGGGATTATGGAAGCGCTCCGGAAGCGACAGGATCGGATCCGTTTCATCCAAGTGCGTCACGAGGAAGCCGCCGCATTTATGGCCTGCGCCTATGCGAAATACACCGGCAAGCTCGGAGTCTGCCTGGCTACGTCCGGTCCGGGAGGCTTACATTTGCTCAACGGCCTCTACGACGCGAAGCTCGAAGGCCAGCCTGTGCTTGCGATCACCGGCCATCACTTTCACGACTTGATCGATACGCACGCGCAACAAGATGTCAGCCTCGACCGGGTCTTCGCCGACGTTGCGGTCTATAACACACGAGTCATGGGACCGAGCCATGTGGAGCCGGTCGCCGATCTCGCCTGTCGGACCGCCTTCGCCTATCGCGGCGTCGCGCACATCAACTTCCCCGTCGATATCCAGGAGCATGAGGGAGGCGAGCGGTCGCGGAGAAATATTGCCGGCCACACGTCTGATGTGTTCGCCCGAAGCGCCCGAATGCCGGCTGACGACGATCTCCAACGTGCTGCCGCAGTTCTGAATGCCGGCCGCAAGATCGCGATCCTCGTCGGGCAAGGCGCAAATGGCGCCGTTGACGAACTGGAACAGGTGGCCGAGAGGTTGGGAGCCCCCATCATCAAGACGATTTTGGGCAAAGCGGCCATTCCGGACGACCATCCCTATACGACCGGAGGCATCGGCCTCCTCGGCACCAAGCCGTCGCAGGAGGCGATGGAACAGTGCGACACCCTGCTCATGGTCGGGACGTCATTCCCCTATATTGAATTTCTGCCGAAACCAGGACAGGCCAGGGCCGTGCAGATCGACATCGACGCGGCACGGATAGGGTTGCGATATCCCGTGGAGGTGGGCTTGGTCAGCGACGGCCGTCGCACGCTTCGACAGCTTCTTCCCTTCCTCATACGAAATGAGAACCGCGCGTTTCTGGAGCAGGCCCAAGTGGGTATGCAACAGTGGTGGGCACTGATGGAGGGACAGGGCACCAGACTCGACCTACCGATGAAGCCTCAGGTCGTTGCTTGGGAGCTGGGGAAACGGCTCTCCGATACGGCCATCGTCTCGTCCGATTCCGGCACGATCACTACCTGGTTCGCGCGACACATTCGGGCCAAGCGCGGCCAGAAATTCTCACTCTCCGGCACCCTCGCGTCTATGGCGAACGGCCTGTGTTATGCCATCGCAGCCCAGATTGCCTTTCCTGAACGGCAATGTGTCGCATTTGTCGGAGACGGTGGGTTCTCGATGCTGATGGCGGAGTTTGCAACTGCCGTCAAGTATCGGCTTCCAATCAAGGTGGTCGTCATAAAAAATAACAGTCTGGGGATGATCAAGTGGGAGCAAATGGTATTTCTCGGAAATCCTGAATACGGGTGCGAGTTACAGCCCATCGATTTTGCCGGGTTTGCCCGAGTCTGCGGCGGGACGGGATTCACGATTGAAGATCCCGCCGAATGCGGCGCAATTTTGGACCAAGCGCTGGCCACCCCAGGGCCTGTGATTATTGAAGCGGTCGTGGATCCCTTCGAGCCGCCGATGCCTCCCAAGGTGACATTCGATCAGGCCGCCAAGTTTGCGTTGTCGCTCGCGCGTGGAGAGCCGAACCGGGAGCGAATCGCCTTTACAATACTGGCGGATAAAGTTCGTGAACTCATCTAACCTGTATGATTCATAAGGGTTCATGACGAAACTGCCGAGGCGGCACGCGAGACGGACGCGCGGAGCCGTGAGGCGCCGAGGCGTCCTCGTGCAGTACGTAGAGGCTCCGATGAGCGAGCCCCGCCGGCCAAAGACTTGCCGTAGCAGCGGATCGGTCTGTCTGCGTGAGGGACATGCACAGGCAGACGATTGCAGCAGAAGCGTTCATGAATAATGGGGGTAGGGCTCAATGAAGCTCCCCGCAGTGACCTGCGGGGAGCTTCATGTTTTCTTCTCTGTCAAGAATCAACATACGGGGTTGTCACATTGAGGAGGGATACGCTGTCAGCCGCGAATCGTCCAGTCACTCTTCCTCCAGCGACTTCTACGACTCGTGACGAGACACTCAACCGTAGCCTGATTCTCTGGAATAGCCTGATGATCGGCTTCGCGGTCATGTCGCCGCCGGCTGGGCTCTATGCCATGACGAGCCAGATCGCCCAAACGTTCGATAATGTCGATAAAACTGTTATCGACCTGCAATCTGGTCACACCGTCAAGCAAACGGTCAATCCGTTCGGCGTGGTTGTGGAATCCCCGTTCAACGGGACATTCGAGCACGGTAATCTCCATCGCGGGCAACGGTTCCCGTCCAACGAGATCGAAACGCCTGGATGGAGTCTTCACGGGGGGGGATTTCAAATCAGATCTAGCGAGCTCGACTACTTTCACAGTTCATGAGGATGTACCGGGCAACTACGTCGCTGAACTCAACAGTCTTCCCATATTCGCGAATTCACAGATCACACATAACCGGTTTTATATCCCTCAAACCGCACAGTCGCTCCAGTTCTCCACACGGGTACAAAGTACAGAACTTTTCAGGACCGGGGCGTCTGACGGCGTCCATTAGTCTTGACGGGGTAGATTTCCAGTCGATCGGTTCGTTCGACTTGACTGCAACGTTGAGCCTGTACTCCCCGCATACGTTTTCTTTGAACAACACGTCGCTGGGGAACATGTCGGGCAAGATGGGGTATATCCGCTTCGAACTCACTTATCCTGGGACAGAGCTTCAAGTGGGTATGAACCGAGTCTATATCGACAATGTTCGCTTGGTCGGGGTCGGTTTGCCACTCCAGACTGAATCCGCTGGTGTGACGACCAGCAATGCTCCCATCCAGATAGCGCAGACAGGCATCACCTCACTGATAGAGACTGCACGGCCGCAGTGGCAGGGGGCTAGTACAGGTGCCAGATGGGGTCGCTGGGGCTGCGTTGTGGCTCGCTGGAACTATTGCACCAGACTTCACGCTCGATCATGTAGCGACTGGTTGGCAATTTGATCGCGCGCAAAAGGACGGGAATGCAGGAGGCAGTCAGAGTGGCTTCAACAATCAGTTTTTCTTTACGAACACCAACATTCTCATGGGGTCGGCATCCCTGAACCAACAATCCACTGCTGACGAGTTCAGCCTCAATGATAATGCGCCGTTTACCTCCGACAGCCATACCGTTAATTCCCGACAAAATGCCAGTTTGTCCGAAGGAGAGAAGACCGGCTTCCGTGATAGCGTTGTGAATGAAAACGGATCCACGGAAACCACTGTAAATGAACATAGGACCGCGATAGACGACAGTACCATCGGTGTAACGGACTTCAATATCAGCGCTGATCTTTCGGCCCCAAGCGGCAAGCGGGCCACTGCCGAGTTTGAGGTCCTCAATTTTGAGAAGCTCTCGTTTGTCCCGTTCATGCAATTGCCGCCCGTCCTCGGTCATGGGAATCAGATCGTAGAGTCCTCCCCCCTCTTCAATGCTGCACCCGGCTTGGGTCAGAGCGAGAATCAAGATGACCAAAGTGCGCTTCAGCATAGTCTCTCCCTTGGTTTCCAGACCTTACCGCCAGATCGTGATGTGGTCAACAATTCCGAAGCTATCAGCTCTCAGCCATCAGCGCTCAGCTTCGATCAACTCGCGTTGCTCAACCAGGCCACCATTACGATCGCCGATCTGGCCGATGGTTACCTCGCGCTCACGCTGGGGACTACCATCACGCTGGATATCGATGCCGCTGGCTACGGCTGGTTCGTCGATTCGACACCGTTCGTGAACGAAGAGTTCACGACTCGTGAAGCGTGAAGCGTCCGACACGAACGACGAGATACGAGATACGAGCGACGCGCCGTGGCAACTCTTTGCCACGGAAGGCAGCGCCGCAGAGGGCAAGATGGATCTCATGACCGTGCTCATGCACGAACTTGGTCACGTCATGGGCCTAGGCCATGTGAGTTCCGCCGTGGATGGCACGCGCCTCATGGCCGGCAGCATCGACCCCGGCATCCGACGCTTGCCTTCGGCGATGGATCTTGGTCTGTCTGGTTCGTTCGGTCTATCTGGTCTATCTGGTCTATCTGGTCTATCTGGTCTATCTGGTGTGTCTGGTTCGGACTCAGAACTCAGCACGCCTGGCCTGAGCCAAGTCGAAGGGCAGAACTCAGCACTTCCGACATGGGCTCCCTATCTCGCGCATTACACTCCGGTCGATTCGACGGACGCTTCACGCTTCACGAACGACGCTTCACGCGGGCTCCCCGCGATCAACCCCGCCCGCCTGGTGCAAGCCGCCCAGACGCCATCGCACGCCGGGATCGTCAATGGCAATTTCGCCAGTCCTGAGCCTGTCGAAGGGGGCTGGGATGAATCCGGTGCGGTCACGATTGCCAATGGCCAGGCGGTGCTGTCCGAAGACAGCACTGTGATTTCAACTCTGTCGCAGCTCTTAACGCTGTGCAGAAGAATTCGCAGCAGACGGGCATATTGGAAGAATCGGTCAGACTTGCGAGCGCCAACCCAACGGCCCCCACGAGTTAGACTAGATCCGTGGCCTTAAACGGTGAGACGAATGGCTATCAGAAATTATCGATGCTCATTCCGATCGAGCTTCGAGGCAAGGCGATCACTCTGGGGTTTCGTCTTGCTGCTCTGCCGTTAGGCTCTGGTGCCGATCGGGTGTGGCCACCCCGTTTCCGCTTGGTGAGATTGACTCAGTGGGTTGCGTGAAGAGGAGTCTGTGCTGGTAAAGATTAGGCGGCTTTCTCGATGGGAGGGGGCGCATGATCTTCTGCCTGCAGCGTTAACATCTGTTGGATCTGTTCGAGTGCGCGGATACGCCGATCTCGTTCAGCGAGCTGTAATTCGACTTCCTCACGTGCGGCTCGATGTTGTGTATTCCGTTCACTGAGTTGTCCTTCGAGCCAGTGAACCCGTTCTTGTGCCGGTTCCAATTCCTGAACTCGGGCGCGAAGTCGATCGGTCTCGGCGCACTGGCTTTCTAAGATCCCGAGGCGCTCGTGCAAGGAGCGCAGTTCCTGTTCCTTGAGCGCCATTCCCTGCTGCGCGGTTTCAAGGGCGGCCTGGGATTGCCTGGTTTCGTGTTCCTGCGCGATGGTCCGAACTTCGTTCTCGCTGAGACGGGTGTGGAGTGTCGTCTGTCCGGCTTCCACGGTCGAAAGTTGTTGCGTTGCCGCAGTCAATTCTTCCTGGAGCGTGTGGATTCGTATCTGGCTCAAGGCACGTTCTTCTTGGTTGGATTGGTGAAGCGCCTCGGATGCGCCGATCTGACCCTCTAACTTTTTGATCTCAGACGCGGACGCTCTCAGCTCCTGTCGCGCCTTCTCCAGCATCTGCTCTTTGAGATGCATCATGGCGGTGACATCGGCGAGTAGATGCGCGCCCTTGCCGACAGACACCTGCTTCAGGAGCCATCCGACTGCTCCCCCTATTCCAGCTGCAATGATCAGACAGCCCAGCATTTGGTTCATGAACATAGTCATAGATCGGACTGTCCTTTCACGCGTAGCTCGATTCGTCGGTTGCGTTTGAGGCTGGCCCTATTCTCCGCATCTGACACTGGCTGTGAGGCCCCATAGCCGACGGTGGTGAACTGGTTGGTCAGGCCGTGCTTGCTCAAGTGTCGTCGCACGGCGTTAGCACGACGGCGGCTCAGTTGAATGTTGTACTCCGACCCGCCGTACTTGTCTGTATGGCCACCGATCTCAATCGCTGTGCCGGGGGATTCCCGTAGTGCGGCGATCAGCTGGTCGAGGGTGGCAAGACTGCTGTGTGTCATTGTGGTGCCTTTCGATTCAAACTCGATGGACGAACGGGCGAGGATCTGATTTAACTTTGTCTGGAGCGAGGCAGGAGAGGTATCAGTCGATGTTGGAGCAGCCTGATGAGGACTTGCCGGAAGGGTTGACGCCTTGGGGGTGAGGGCCACCACCGGGGAAGGCATCTTTTGCATTGGGGCTTCATGGAATGGAGCCTTCGTGGATGAGGCGACCACCGATACTGACGTCTTTGGCGATGGAGCGATGGGAGGCGACGGCTTCAGGGTCCGACCAGGCTTGGATGGACCAGTCATAATTCGATCTTCGAGTGCGAGCCCTGTCCGCGCGAGAGGGGCAATCGCTTGCAGCACAGCAGCCTTCGCACGGTCGCCGTCAACCTGACCACTCACCACAATCGTGTGGCCATCGATCATGATGGAGCCTCGTTCTGTCATGTGACCCAAGACGGGGAGAACGTGAGAAAGGTTGTCTGCCCACGCGACAGGCGTCACCCTCGGATCCACAGTCAACTCATCGACCACGAAACCCACCGTAGCCCCGTAGAGTTCTTGAGCTCGCTGAAGAACAGCGACCTTGCTGGTCTCATTGGGAAGCGAGCCACGGAGGATCAGCATGCCATGCTCGACACGTGCATGAAAGTTCGCAGGAGTGACCGGGCCTGATGCGATCGATGAAGGTCCATGGCGTGGAAGGCACAGAAGGGCAAGGAGGGCAAGTGCAATAATACCAACTGCGACAATTGCTGCACTCTTCACGGTTCACCTCTTCGAGGACTGGCGCCTGCCTGCCTTTGTAAAACCTAGCAGATAAGTGGGAAAAATGTGTCAGCGGCCACTTTTTTCAGGATAATCTTTTGAATGTTGAGCGCAGGGCGGTACAGGATTGGTGGAGGCCCCCAAGGGTGTTAGAAGCCATGAGTCCAGGCCCCTTGCGGCTGCGCTGTCTGAGACGAAGGTTTCGCCTGAGGTGTTGGCAGGGTCTGCAGGGCCCGGAGAACCAGCGTCTTAATCAGCGTGCATCACCTAGCATTTCAAGTGGTTACAGCGAAAAGCGTCGGGCAATCTTCCTTGTAGGCAGGGATCAGATTCAACTGCTCCCTGCCTGAACGTAGGCCGTTGGTGCGGGGGAGGGTTGTGCCTTGAAGGCGAGGCGGCTGGTTAGGTTATTGGTTTCGATTCTTGTGTTCAACCAGAGACAATAGGGATAGGAAACGAAGCAGATCGACTTGGCAGCCACGAACGACGCGTCAGGAGAGGGCACCGAGAGGGCAGTGCCTGGCGAAGTAGCGGGTCAATGGTGAGGTGGTTAAAGTGCGGCAAGAACGAGGCGTACCAGTCCAGAGATATCTTCTGTGCCGGCGGTGGGCAGCATACGGTTCGTCATCCGATTGTACCCGGCTTCTAAGGAGATCCTCGTTGTCCATCCCTGTGATTGTTGAATATCCCACGCAAGTTTCCCTCTCCCACCGATATGCATCGTGTCGATCAACCCATCATTCGAACGTGTGCCGGAATAGTTCCCCATGGCGCTGATCAGTAGCTGTTGACTTTGCTGATACTGCAGGGCCACTGATGCCGACGGCGAATGGATGCGAACGCCCGACCAATCCCGTCCCTCCTCTCGATACCACAGGGTCGGAGAAATGGTCAGGCTGCTCGACGGGCGAAAGCTGGCCGTCAACATCTGCATCTTCACCGTATAGTCCGTTCCGCCACGAAGGAGATCGCTCCCGATGACATAACTCGATGCCAGGCGGGCATTCCAGTCCCTGCCGGTATAGGCGACGGCGCTTTCTAGGGTGTGGTTATAACTTTGCTGAGGCGCGACACCGAGAGGTTCAAGCGTGCTGTTCAGGGAGTTGTGCGCGTAGGTCAAGGTGATCTCCGGCCAGACCGGACGTTTCCAGGATAACCCGACTCGCCCATACGTCTGTTCGAGTCGAGAGCGGGTGGAGTCTTCGGTCACATTGTTCCACTGTTGTCCGACCGTGCTCCGCAGCGTCGTCGAGCCGGACGTCCATTCTCCCCAGGCCTCACGTCGTGCTTGGTCCGGCCCCTGTAAGAACGCCTGCCCGGCCGATCGTGACAGCATCCCATAACGGATCGGCCCTGCTGTGCCGGTCAGACCGAGTCGGATCATGCGCTGTGAGGCATCGTGAGGTGTATCGCCGGGAATCCTGCCTTGAAGCCATCCGACTCCCCCCTGATTGTGAGCCACTTCCGTTTCAGTGACCATGATTCCGTTCAGCCATATGGTTGAAGACTGGAGTCCCTGCGTGTGGGCTGGATCGGTCTCTGGGGCGAGGTCGCGTAGTCGGGGCGAGGCGACAGATGGAGCAGAGAAGGTGGTGGTGAGACTGGTCTGATAGAGGGGAGCGGTGATCGCTTTCGAGTCTGCTTGGGATCCTTGATCGGATAATAATCTCGCCCAGCGGTGAGCCACGTCGTCTGAAGCGGACTCGTCACCTCCCCAGGCCAGAGGAGGAAAGAGAATCAGCAAAAGCATCAGGGGCAACGTGAAGAATGTGTGCATCGTTCACATGGGTGGTGCGATCCAAATCCATATGAACTCTAGCACTCGATGATTAGATCATAAGATATTGAGAAAGCAGATTATTGTCATTATTTGTCCTACGCGCTGCAAGGTGAATGGACGAGGAGAAAGGAAGGGAACTATTCGCCATCGCAACCGGCGATCAGGATCACGGCCATTCACGTGGGACTGTCTCCGGCGCAGTGCCTGCTGAAGTTCGACGTGAAATTGCTGCGACGCCTTGCGAGGGGACGCGCGGAGCCGGGAGACCCCGATGCGATCTCGTGCAGCAGGTTGAGGGTCCCGGCGAAGCCAGCCGGATGAAGGCGCGCCGTTCGCTCCCTCGTCTCAGGCTTTCACGGCTCCTCGTACCCGTCATCCCCCTCCTTCTCCCGCCCCTATACGATGGTGGTGGGAGGGATGGGAGAGCGACGAACCGCCATGAATCATGCGGAACTAGTCGTCTTCCGTGATCCTGATTGAGAGTCTCGGTGGGTTCGGATCGGTCAGCGAGAAGGCATCGGTAACTTGGGGCGTAAAGGTGAAGGTGCCGGCTGCGGACGGGATACCGGAGATCACACCGTTGTTGGGATTGAGCGTCACACCCGTCGGCAATGCGCCTGAAAATCTCCAGGTAAATGGCGGAGCGCCTCCGGTAGCCACCAACGTTCTGCTGTACGGTTGAGAGCGGATTCCATCGGGGCGCAGGGAGGCAGAGGTCGTGGTGATATTCGGCGGTGTGCGGGCGATGATGTCGAGGGATAGGGCCTTACTCGCCGTTAAAATAGGATTGCCGGAATCTCGAACCGTAAAGGTGTGGGAGCTTCTGCCTTCGCTTCCAGCCAGAGGAATGCCGCTGATCGTATGGGTGGCGGCACTCCACGTTAATCCATTTGGCAACGCAGGCTGAACGACTGGATCCCATCGAAGTAGCGGGGTGCCTCCGGTCGCTTGCAAGGTCGTCGCGGAGTATTGCTGATTGACAATGCCTACCGGAAGGGGAGGACCGGTCGGTGGACCGGTCGTGATGGTCGGCGGTATCCTGGCGGCATTGACGTCCAACAAAAGGACTATTTGTGCAGTTTGAATCGGCGATGAAGCGTCTCGCAGGGTAAAGGTGTGCGACGTGGTGCCCTGTCCGGTTGGTGTACCGGTAATCGCGCTGGTGGTGGAGTTGAACGTGAGATTTGCCGGCAACGCCGGTGTGACCGACCAGATATAGGGCGTGACACCTCCGGACGCGCCCAGCGTGGTGGCGTAGGGTTGATTCACTGCCCCGTCTGGTAGGGCAGTGGTGGCGATCGTCAAGGGCGCTGGGCCTGGATCGGGAGGTGGAACCGTGGCGTTATTGGTGTCGCCGCAGCCGGTCAACCAGCCGACGGCCAGGAACGACAACAAGAAGGTCCACAGAAAGTTTTTGGCGAGCCCTCGACGAGCATTTACGGCTCTACGATCCATGCAATTCAGCGACATGATTCCGATTCGTCAAACACCTCTTGGCCGTCGTTTGCACCGTCGCGGATCCATTTATTTTTCAGTTCTGACTCAGGGTTCTACCGTGATGGTAATCGTGTACGTTTTCGGTGTTCCGCTTTCTGCGGTGACGACGACGGAGATAGGGGGATTACTCCCGCCCACGAGAGGAATACTTGCTGATGGCGTGCCAGAAGGCGTACCAGAACCGTTAATGGTCAATGTTGCAGTAGAATCTGCCACCGTTGCGGTGACCGTGGTGTCCGTTGTCGTGTCTGGAGCTGTCACAGTGTAATTCGCGGTCCCGGCATCGAACGTAGGGGTAAGCGCTCCCGCTGAAACGTCCAACGCCGAGAGATTATTGTTTCCCGAAGGTACGAATGCAGCGCGGTTTACGGTGACGGTATACCCTTTCTGATTTCCGTTCGGTGCCGTCACCTCGATGTCGATCTGCGTATTGGTCCCCGCTGCACCGAGGGATACGGACTGACTGGTTGTTGGCTGGCCATTGATGCTGACTGTGGCCCCGGAGTCCTGAGGTCGCGCCGTCACGGTGACGCTGGCGACGGAATTGGCGACGCTCACCGTGTAGCTCGTTGTATTCGCCGCAAACGCGGGGACCAAGGTCCCTGGCGAGACCGTCAAACTCTGGAGATTGTTATTGCCCCCCAGTGCCGTTCGATTCACCGTCACCACATAGGTTCTCTGACTCCCATTGGGAGCATCCACTTCGATCGTGACCGACGTACTGGACCCCGCTGCCCCGAGGGCGATTGACCGACTGGTCGTCGTCTGGCCATTGATGCTGACCGTGGCCCCGGAATCTTGAGGAGTCGCCGTCACGGTGACGCTGGTGACGGCGCTGGCGACATCCACCGTGTAGCTCGTCGTGCTGGGCGTAAAGGCGGGGACCAAGGGACCTGGCGAGACGGTCAAACTCTGGAGATTGTTATTCCCTCCGAGGGCCGTCCGGTTCACCGTCACAAAATAGGTTTTCTGACTCCCATTCGGGGCTTCCACTTCAATCGTGACGAGCGTGCTCGATCCGGGTCCATTCAGCGTAATGATTTGCGCCTGGCCCGAGTTGGTTCCCTGCCCGTTGACCGTCATGCTCGCAGCGGTATCTTGTAGCGTTGCCGTCACGGTGACACTGGCGACGGCGCTGGCGACGCTCACCTGGTAGCTCGTCGTGCCGGCTGTAAACGCGGGGACCAAGGGACCGGGCGAGACGGTCAAATTCTGGAGGTTGTTATTCCCCCCCAGTGCCGTTCGGTTCACGGTCACCAGATAGGTTTTCTGATTCCCATTCGGGGCCGTCACAACGATCGGGATCGGTGTATTGGACCCCGCTGGCCCCAGTGTGACGGACCGACTGGTCGTCGTTTGCCCGTTGATGCTGACCGTGGCCCCGGCGTCCTGCGCTCGCGCCGTCACGGCGACGCTGGCGACGGAGCTGGCGACGCTCACCGTGTAGCTCGTTGTATTCGCCGCAAACGCGGGGACCAAGGTCCCTGGCGAGACCGTCAAACTCTGGAGATTGTTATTGCCCCCCAGTGCCGTTCGATTCACCGTCACCACATAGGTTCTCTGACTCCCATTGGGAGCATCCACTTCGATCGTGACCGACGTACTGGACCCCGCTGCCCCGAGGGCGATTGACCGACTGGTCGTCGTCTGGCCATTGATGCTGACCGTGGCCCCGGAATCTTGAGGAGTCGCCGTCACGGTGACGCTGGTGACGGCGCTGGCGACATCCACCGTGTAGCTCGTCGTGCTGGGCGTAAAGGCGGGGACCAAGGGACCTGGCGAGACGGTCAAACTCTGGAGATTGTTATTCCCTCCGAGGGCCATCCGATTCACGGTCACAAGGTAAGTTTTCTGACTCCCATTCGGGGCCGTCACAACGATCGGGATCGGTGTATTGGACCCCGCTGGCCCCAGTGTGACCGACCGACTGGTCGTCGTTTGCCCATTGATGCTGACCGTGGCCCCGGCATCCTGCACTCGCGCCGTCACGGTGACGCTGGTGACGGACGTCGCCACATCCACGGTATAGCTCCTCGTGCTTGCAGTAAACGGTGGGGCCAGGAAGCCCGGCGACACGCTCAAACTCTGAAGATTATTATTCCCCCCGAGGGCCGCCCGATTCACCGTCACGATATAGGTGTTCTGACTTCCACTTACGGCCGTCACGACGATTGGGATGGGTGTGCTCGACCCCGCTCCCCCAAGCGTAATGGTCCGGGCCTGGCCCGATGCAGTTGCCTGTCCATTGATCGTCATGCTCGCATTGGCATTCTGCGGTTGCGCCGTCACTGTAACGCTGCCAACCGAGGTCGCCACATTGACTGCATAATTGGCAATATCGCCTGAGAAGGCCGGATCAAGCGGTCCAGTGTTGACTGTTAAGCTGGAAAGTTTTGCATCCGGCGATAGTGGAACAGGTTCAGGAGGGCCAGTTACGTTGTTGGCGTCGCCGCAGCCGTGAGCGGCAAAGATCGCGACGAAAAAAAGCAGGGAGGCCCACAACCTATTGGTAACCGGCTTTAGATGACGCATGGCCATACCCCGCTATGTTGGACATCATGAAGGACGCAGAATAGTCATAGGAATGTTCGTGGCGAATTATACCCGAAGCGCTCGACCGCAAGCTATCCCTGATATGCGGGCACATCACACCCAAGAAAATCTGGATTCTGAATACCGGCGCGGGGTACCCGTTAGGCGGGAATGAGGAATAGTTCAACCGATCACGGAGCGCAGACAGAGCGATTCGATTTATGATTGTCTGGGCTGAATGAAGGAGGCTGGAGTTTTTGTTGTACGGACTGGCCCGTGCTGATGGGGATAGGCTAGGCATTTCCCGTAAGAGGAGAAAGAAAGAAGATGGCTGCCTGCCATCAAGCCATAAGGGCGTAATGGCAGGCAACCAACTCGGCTGGTGCAAGACCGTCACGGTACTAATCAATTCTAATCGAGAGAGCTTTGGTGTCAGATTGAGGGAATGTGTCTGTCGCTTGAACTGTGAAATCGAATGAGCCTGCGGTATTTGGCGTACCCGAAATCACCCCTGTTGCCGGATCGATGTCTAAGCCTGGTGGTAATAACCCGACACTGATACTCCACGTCAGGTTTTCGATTCCTCCTGTAGCTTGGACCTGCTCGCTGTAGGCGGTTCCCATGCTTCCGCTCGGAAGCGATGTGGTCGTGATATTCGGCGGCGCTGGAAGGTCGATTGTAATAGAGAGAGCTTTGTCATCAAATTGGGTCAGCGTGTCAGTGGCCCGCACGGTGAAACTGAACGTGCCGGCCGTTGTCGGCGTTCCTGTAATCTGGCCCGTCGAGGAATTGATGGGGTTCAAGCCTGGTGGCAGTGAACCGGCACTGATCGTCCAAGTAAGAGCACCGGTGCCTCCTGAGGCTTGCACGGTTTGGCTATAGGCTGACGCGATGGTCCCATTCTGAAGCGTCTTGGTTGTAATGTTCGGTGGAGCAGGTAGGACGATGGTGATCGACAACGCCTGCGTATCCGATTGCGATAAATTGTCAGTAACTTGTACCGTGAAGTTGAACGTGCCGGCTGCTGTCGGTGTGCCGGAAATCCCGCCTGTTGAGGAATCAAAATTCAGCCCCGGTGGGATCGTGCCAGTGAAGCTCCAGCTAAATGGGGGCGTACCGCCAGTGCGCTGGATGGTTCGGTTGTAGGGCTGGGTCACGGTTCCGTTCGGCAACGACGTCGTCGTGATGTTCGGCGGCGAGGGAAGAACAATGGTCAGTGAATAGGTTCTCGTCGCGGTCTGGACCGGGTTCGTGGAATCTCGAACCGTAAAGGTATGGGACCTTGTGCCTTGACTCCCATTGAGGGGAGTGCCGCTGATGGTATGGGTGGCTGCATCCCATGACAGTCCATTCGGCAACGCAGGGTTCACGGTGGAATCCCACGTGAGGGGAGCGGTACCTCCCGATGCGGTCAAGGTCGTATTGGGATAGAGCTGGTTCACGGTACCAGGCGGGAGCGACGGCGGCGCGGTAATGGTCGGCTGCGGAGCATTGATGGCAATCGTAAAGTTCTGTTGATCGGATTGTGAAAACGAATCGGTCACTTGCAGCATAAAGGTGAACGAGCCGGCCCTGGTTGCTGTTCCGGAAATATTGCCGTTCAAAGGATTAAGATTAAGTCCCGGTGGTAAGGCTCCGCTGGTCACAATCCAATCAAGAGTCCCGACGCCTCCTGTGATCGCTATGGTCTGATTGTACGTTCCATTGAATGTTCCTGGGGGAAGCGAAGTGGTCGTGATATTTGGCGCCGCCGGTAAGTTAATCGTAATTGAAAAAATTTGCGTGTCCGACTGACCACCCGTATCGGTAACTTGGATCGTAAACCTTGATGTGCTAGGCGTAGTTCCTGCCGGCGTCCCAGAAATTTCTCCTGTCAAACCATTCAATCCAATGCCCTGTGGTAGCGATCCAGATCCAGGTACCAGACTCCATGTCAAGGGGGCGGTTCCGCCTGCGGCCTGTAACGGTTTAGAATATGGCTCGTTTATTGTCCCGGATGGAAGTGACAGCGTCAGAATTGTAAGAACTTGCGGTTGCGGCACCACACTCAAAGGCAGCGTCTTTTGAACTTCCACGGCAGGGGACGAGGAATCTCGCAAGGTAAAAATGTAGTTACCTTGGCTGCTTCCTGTCGGTGTCCCTGAAATTATTCCGGTCGATCGGATTAGCTGAAGATTTAAAGGCAGTGCGGGCGAAACCGACCATTGATAGGGTGTCGTCCCCCCCGAACCACCTACGGCGTCGGCATAGGGTTGATTTGCCACGCCTATTAACAGCGAGTTCGATGTAATCCTCAAAGGTCCTGGTGCTGCCAGTGGCGTCGGAGCAGGAGAGCCAGACACATTATTAGTGTCACCGCAGCCGTTCAGAGCCAGTGCCGCTAGAAGCGAGAAAAGAACGGTGCAGACTATGTTTCGCTGGGCAGGGTGGTGGCGCATCGGACAGCCTCATTTACGTGGTGGTTACTATTTAGGGTGCTTATCAGCCCGCTTGAAATCCTCTTCTCTCCACGCATGGGATCACAGTAGTCGTGACCCTAGATCGCTGTCGACCCTACAGGAGGCCTGGTTCACCCTACTATGGAGAGGGATCAGGGGCTGTTTGACCCCATGAACAGGACCCTCTCCACCGCCGCAAACACAGGTCCAGCGTCTCCATCGCCGATCTTCTGCTGGAGTATTTCTCGTCGCTCGTCGTTCGTGAAGCGTGAAGCCTGAAGCGCGGGACGGAATGAGTGTGTCTAATCGCGGCATGAGAAATACGAGAGACGCTTCACGAGGAACGCGCTCCTAGCGATGTCGTCCCTCGACTGTGCTCGGGACCCTGAGCTTTGTCGAAGGGCGACGAACCGTCATGAATCATGCGGGCTACCAGTTCGGGCTGAGGCGCCCGATCACGTCATGATTCTATGGTGTATGAGCCGTGCGGCGCCCGAATGGCCCCGCATCAGCGATCGGGGCTTCCAGGCTCATTCGCGTACGGGAGAGAAGAGAGAGGGGGCGAGATTCGAACGCTCGGCTACGACAGTGGGATAGGACGTTCTGATTACGGATTGATCGTCAGTTGCAACGATTTCTTCACTGACTGACCAGCGGAGTCCTGTAGGGTAAATTGGTGAGACGTGGTTCCAACGGTACCGACATCCGGCGTTCCGGTAATTTCACCGGTTACGCCGTTCAGGCTCAGCGAAGCGGGGAGTGCAGGAGTGACCGACCAGGTGTAGGGAGCGGTTCCACCTGAGGCTGTGACTGATGCAGGGCCATAGGGCTGGTTCTCATAGGCAGGAGGTAACGGCAATGTGCGGTCATCCGTATCGAGGCTCAGCGCGACATTGACGGTGAGGGTCAACGATTTGGTGACGGCTACCCCATTCCCACTCTGCACAAGATAGGTTCTCGTAAACGATCCAGGAACGGTCGGTGTCCCACTGATGACTCCGCTTGAGGTCAATGGCTGCAGACCTGGGGCCGGTGGCAGATTGCCGGCCATCGACCATCTGTAGGTGCCCGGGCCTGTTGCGCCTGACGCCGACGAGAGCGCGTGGTACGGTTGGCCGACAGTCCCAGCGGGAAGTGGGGGACCGGTCGGTGGACCTGTGTCGATCGTGAGCGCAGCATTGATGGTGAGGGTTCGCGTGATTGTACCCACCTGGCCAGTCGGCGCCGTCGAATCCATGACGGTAACAGTATAGGTTGTCGGGCCAAGACTCGCGTTCAGTGGAGTTCCACTGATGACTCCTGGTCCGAGCAGGTTCAAGAATAATCCGTTGGGTAATGCAGGAGAGACCGACCAGGTATAGGGTGGTCTTCCGCCGGTTGCCTCTAACTGGATCGTCGGATAGGTCACGTTCACCGTCCCATTCGGCAGCGTGAACGGCGTGATCGTTGGTGGTGCTTCTTGAGGACCGCCTGTGGTCGATGTGAGCCCTGCGCTCGATACTGATGAAGAGGCTGCGGCAATTGAGATGGTCAGGTCTTTTTGGGTCGACTTTTTTGTTGTGTCAGTGACTCGATAGGTCGAGGGGAAGATGCCTGAGAAAGTGGGAGTTCCACTGATCAGCCCTGTGTTTGAGTCCAATAGAAGGCCTGGCGCTGGGGCAGGATTTCCAATGATCGACCATGTATAGGGAGGGGTTCCGCCTCCTGCGTTCAATTGTCGGCTAAACGCTGTGCCAACGGTTCCGTTAATCGGCGTACTTGTTGTAATGACCAAGGGAATCGGCGGAGCAGGAGGTTCGGGATTCGACACATTGTTCGCGTCGCCGCAGGCATTGAAGCCGACGGTCGCTGCGAACACAAGCAGGAAGGCCCCCAACATGTTTCTGGTGCGCGTAAGACCCTGCACGAGTCTGCTTCCTCTATTGCTGGAGATCATGATGGTTGGGAGAACGATTCTGTCGGCAGAGAAGTTTTTTCATGCATCGGTGAACTCCCGGAGATGGTCTATCCTTCTACGCTCGCGATGTAGGCCGATACATACAAGACGGCGTGGTGTATCAGCGCAGAGAGTGACGGTGACATCTGCTCGTAAATAGGCCGGCGTCTCGTTAGGGGTTTTCCCCGTACTTCTCACGGTATTGTCGCTTCGCACTCGCGACCCAATTGTCCCGCTTGATTCTGTCGGGGGCAGTGTAAAGCTTCTTGGCGACCTTGTCGATATCCTCCGAGGTCCAATGCGCAATCTGGTCAAAGCGGTACAACCCCATCTTGTACAGGGTCCGCGCATAGACGGGGCCGATCCCATGAATCTGACTCAGGTCGTCTTTCGGTTCCTCTTTCGCCGCTTTTGCCTGTTCTATCTCCAGATTCAGCTGACTTCCATTCTGACGGGCTTTCCGGCGAGGAGCCACAGTTCCTCCATCGGTCTTGATGCGGAGTGCGGCTCGCACTTCGACGAGGCGTTTGCGCAGGCGGGCGATCTCCTCTTGTTTTTCCGCCGCCGTCCGTACTTGATCTGCCAGGTCTTGCTGTTGCGCTTCGAATTCTTGAATCCTGTGCTGGAGGCCGTCGATTCGTCGGTCTCGCTCCTGCAGGAGTTGTTCATTGAGCTGGAGCTGGGTTCTGAGTTGGTCCTGCGCCGCGAGCTGTGTGTGAAACGTGGCGATCTGCGCGTCCTGTTGCGTGAGGGTGTGGGTATATTTCGTTTCCCACTGGGCCAGTGCCGCCTCTTGCTCCTGAAGTCGTTGGGAGAGACACTTCAGCTTGCCGAGACGTTGGTCCCGTTCGGACAGTTGGCTGTTGAGCTGTTGCAGTGCGGTTCGATGCTCGGCGTCTCGATCGCAGAGTTGCACTTCCAACCAATGGACCCGCCCTAGAGCCGGTTCGAGTTCTTCCACGCGCGCACGGAGTCGTTCTGTTTCTGTGACGATGGCGTTCAACTCAGCGATGCGACGCTGCAGCGTATGCCGTTCTTGCTCGCTCGACTCGAGTGTCTGTTGGGCCGCCTGGCATGTGAGATGGAGGCGCTGAATTTCTTCCGACTGCGCGGCGACGGCGGCGTCATACTCGCCGGCTCGCCGGCGTACAGAGGCTTCTTCCGCTTCCAGTGCCGTCAGCCGCTCCGTACGAACGGCCAGCTCCTTTTGAAGCGCCTGGAGGCGGTCGGTTCGCGCCGAGAGTTCCAGGTGAGTCGATTGGTTGAGCTCCTCCGATTTGAGGAGCTTGCTTTCGAGCATCTGGTTCGTCGCGGCTTGGACCCTCAGTTCATATTGCGCCTTCTCATGCATCTGTTCTTTGAGGCGCAGGGCGGTGGTGAGGTCTGTGAACTCTTGTGTATGTCGACCGGAGGACATCTGTCGCAGCAGCCATCCGGCCACGCCGCCGATCCCTGCCGCGACGAGGAGACATCCCACGATCTGGCCGATGAATACCATCATTGGTCACGCACTCCTTTCACGCGCAATTCGATGCGGCGGTTGTGCTGGACACCGACGTCCGACAGCGGACGAGAAGAGCCATAGCCGACGGGGTCGAATGCATTCGTGAGTCCATGGCTGATGAAATACTGTCGCACGGCTTCCGCGCGGCGGCGGCTGAGTTCAAAGTTATAGTCCACCGCGCCATACTTATCCGTATGACCGCCAATCTCTAGGGCCACGTGGGGGCTTTGCCCTAAGACGGGAATCAGCCGGTCGAGTAGGGCGCGGCTACGGGGGAGGATCGTTGCGGTATTCGATTCAAACTGGATGGAGCCCTGCGAGACGATCTCATTTAATTTCTTTTGGAGTGACGGGGAGGGAGTCGCGAGCAGCGTGGTAAGGAGATGATCTTCCAGTTGGAGGCCCGTCTGTGTCAGCGGCGCCACCTCTTGTAGCATGGTGGCTTTGATACGATCGTTCTCGACCTGGCCGCTGAGGACAATCGAGCGCCCATCGATCATGATGGAGCCTCGTTCCTTCATGTGCCCTAAGATGGGAAGGACTTTGGAGACGTCGTCGGCCCAGGGTGCAGGTCCCACTCCCGGATCCACGACCAATTGATCGACGATGCGCCCGAGTATCGCTCCATGCAGCTCTTGCGCTTGCTGAAGGATTGCGGCCTTACTGGTCTCACTGGGGAGTGAGCCGCGGAGGATCAGGGTTCCCTGTTCCAACCGTGCTTGAAAGGAGGCAGGAGTGGGGGCGCTCGATGCTGTCGATGTTGGAAGATGTCGCGGGATGCAGATCGCGGCAAGAAGAGCAAGTGCGACAGCGCCTGCGCCTAGAATAGCTCTGCGCGTCATGAATCAACTCTCGGACGGAAGATAGCTAATTGGCCTTCGCCACCCTACCATAGCGGTAGCGGTTCATGCCAGACTGGATTTGCAGGCCTCGCTCCCGTGATCGCCGCGAGATGAGGCTGCGGTCGAGGCGAAGACTCAGATGAAGAGAGTCAGATCCTCGCTCAGCCTCACCGTGACCCGCAGCCTGCTCCGGGCTGGTGGATTTTTTCCGCACGCGGCTCGCGACCTGGGCATGCCACATCCCTCTTGTAAGGCCGGTAGTCATTTGTTATCCTTCGCGCGCTTTCCGAGTCGCGAAATCTCTCTCTCTCGTCTTTCAAGGAGTCTTCTATGGCCGGCATCAAACGGGCATTAATCAGCGTGTCGGAGAAAACCGGCGTGGTGGAGATGGCGAAAGGGCTTGAGGCTCTGGGCGCCGAGATCCTGTCAACCGGTGGGACCGCGAAAGCGTTGCGAGAAGCTGGTGTCATGGTCACCGATGTGGCGGCCTACACCGGCTCACCGGAAATTCTCGACGGCCGCGTCAAGACGTTACACCCAAAGATCCACGGTGGCTTACTGGGGCGTCGTGCTCTGCCGGCGCACGTGGAGCAGATGGCGCAACAGGGGATTGGACCCATTGACGTCGTCGTGGTGAATCTCTATCCGTTCGAGGCGACCATTGCACAGCCCGATTGCACCTTTGAACAGGCCATTGAGCATATCGATATCGGCGGGCCCTCGATGCTGCGTTCTGCAGCCAAGAACCATGAAGACGTGGTCGTGGTCGTCGATCCGGACGACTACCAGCGCGTGCTCGACGCGGCGAAGGCCGGGGCAGTCTCGCGCGAGTTACGTCGCGAGTTGGCGATGAAGGTGTTTCAACATACGGCGCGCTACGACAGTCTGATCGCCGGGTATCTTGAACAACAGGTCCAGGGGAGTGACGTGCCCTTTCCGAAAATATTGTCGTTGCAGTTCGAACGGGCGGAGATGCTTCGCTATGGAGAGAACCCGCATCAGCAAGGGGCCTTCTATCGAGAGCTCCTTTCGACCGAGCCATCGGTGTCCCGTGGAAAGATCCTGCACGGCAAGGCGATGTCGTATAACAATTTCCTCGACGCCAATTCGGCGCTTGAGCTGGCGAAAGAATATGACGAAATCGCCGTGGCCATTATCAAACACAATAATCCCTGTGGAGTGGCATTGGGTGTAACGCCGGTTGAGGCGTATGTGAAGGCCCGGGAGACCGATCCCATCTCGGCCTTCGGCGGCGTGATTGCGTTCAATCGCCCCGTGGATTTGGCTGCGGCGAAGGAAATTACCTCCACGTTTGTGGAAGTCGTGATTGCGCCGGGCTTTGCAGAGGATGCGCTGGCAGAACTGAAGCGGAAGAAGGATTTGCGGTTACTCGATGTCGGGCCGCTGACGAAGGTGAAGCAGGCGGGCTTCGATCTCAAGAAATTAGTGGGCGGGTTGATCGTACAGAACCGGGATCTCGGGGTCTTGACCGATGTGAAAGCGCTCACGGTGCCGACGATACGCAAACCGACGGACGAGGAATATGCGGCCTGTGCCTTTGCCTGGAAGGTCTGCAAACATGTGAAGTCGAACGCCATTATCTATGCGAAGCCAGGGCAGACGGTGGGGATCGGCGCCGGCCAGATGAGTCGGGTCGATTCTGTGAAACTTGCGACGATGAAAGCCCAGATGCCGATCACGGGCTGTGTGATGGCGTCGGATGCGTTCTTTCCGTTCCGGGATGGGTTGGATGCCGCCGTTCAGGCGGGGATCACCACGGTCATTCAGCCTGGTGGTTCGATTCGCGATACCGAAATCATTAAAGCCGCAGACGAGCAGGGCGTGGCGATGATTATGACGGGCATGCGCCACTTCCGCCACTGACCAATGGTGACAATGGTGATGTGTGATCAGTGATGCGTGATGAGTTAAATCAGGACTGTCAACTCTTGTCGCGATTTGCCCCCGCTCTCAATTCATCTCTCACTCATCACCCATCACGCCTCACGAGTGGATTGAAATGAAAATTCTCGTTGTCGGAAGTGGGGGTCGCGAACATGCCATGGTGTGGAAACTTGCGCAAAGTCCTCGCAAGCCTACGCTCTACTGCGCGCCTGGCAATGCGGGGATCGAATCGCTGGCGACCTGTGTTCCGGTCAAAGCCGATGACATTGCCGGACTCAAAACATTTGTGCTCTCGGAGAAGATCGATCTGACGGTCGTGGGGCCGGAGGCCCCGCTTGCGTTAGGTATTGTCGACGAGTTTCGTCGATCGAGGCTCAAAATATTTGGACCGACGAAGGCCGCTGCGCGTATCGAGGCCAGCAAAGTTTTCTCCAAAGAGATTATGGCCGGCGCGAAGATTCTCACCGCGAAGGCACACAGCTTCGACAGAGTCGATTCGGCTCTGGCCTATCTCGATCGCCATGAGGTTCCGGTGGTGATCAAAGCTGATGGATTGGCGCAGGGAAAGGGCGTAGTGGTCGCGACGACGCGTGAAGAGGCGAAGCAGGCCGTCCGTGATTCAATGGAGCATGCCCTGTATGGTCAGGCCGGTCAGCGCCTATTGATCGAGGAGTTTTTAGACGGCGAGGAACTGACGGTCATGGCCTTCACGGATGGCCTGACGGTCGCGCCGATGTTGCCGGCGCAAGATCATAAGCGAGTCGGGGATGGCGATAGGGGACCCAACACTGGGGGCATGGGTGCCTATTGTCCTGCGCCGCTCGGTACGGAGGCGCTACGAGAGCAGGTCACCCGGCAAGTCCTCTATCCAGCCGTCGAAGCGTTGTCTCGTATGGGCTGTCCGTTTCAGGGCGTCTTGTATGCCGGACTCATGGTTGTGAACGGAACGCCGTACGTGTTGGAGTTCAATGCTCGGATGGGGGATCCAGAAACACAAGTCGTGCTCCCGTTGCTCAAGACCGATTTGTTGGAGGTCATTGAGGCCGTGATTGAACATCGGCTCAACCAACTGACCGTAGACTGGCATAATGACTCGGCAGTCTGTGTCGTCATGACGTCGGCAGGTTATCCAGGGATCTATCAGACCGGTCGTGCGATTCACGGATTGCCGACCGGCACCGACTCGACAACCCTGGTGTTTCATGCCGGAACCACACGATCGAATACCGATGTCATAACGGCCGGAGGACGGGTGTTGGGAATTACGGGACGTGGAACCACACTGGACGTTGCACAAGCGGAAGCTTATCGCGTGACGAAATCGATTGAGTTTGACGGCGCCCACTATCGGACGGATATTGCGCATCGCGCATTGTCACGACATGGGTAGCGCGGAAGGGGGCTGATGGTTCCTGCCATGGCAACGATCGAGCCCTATGCGGCTTCCACCCTGTCGGTGCTTGCTGAGCGGGTGCGTTGGGTGCTCGGAGAAAGCGGTCTTAGTGCCCTGCCCACGGAAAGTTTCTACGGGCTTGCGGTGGCCCCGTTCGACACACAGGCGCTCGCCAGGACCTCTCACCATCGTCTTTCCCGCAACGGGTGGACTCTCCGATGCGGAGACGGCAGGGACTGGCTCTGTCGTCATTCGTTTCAGTGCCTGGCAGCCGTTGGTTGATCTGGTGCGTCGAGTCGGGCCTGTGACCGGCACCAGCGCATATCGTGAGGGAATGCCGCCGCCTGCGAAGGCCGAAGATGTCTGGCCCAGTGTTGGCGACGCGTTCGATCTGATCGGTGACGCTGGACCGACCACTGGCAGGCGGCCGTCCACCGTCATTGATGTGCGGAGTCCGATCCGAATCGCTCGCGAGGGGGCGATCGAACGAGGCGCCATCGTGGCACAGTTGGCGGGTCATGGCCTGCCTCTTGACGTAGAGAGACGATGATCGTCCGCTTCACATTGAAAGGAGAATACTGATGACTCAAACAGCGATGGTGCGTAACCTTATTGCGGTGGCCGCCATAACGCTCGTTTCGGTGGGCCTATCCGGGTGTGATTATTGGCCCCCCGCACTCCAAACACAAATCGAACAACTCCAATCTGAGCTTCAGAGTGCGACCATGGAAAAGGCGCAGTTGCAAAATCAATTGGCATCCATGGCGAAGGTGAAAGACGATCTGCAGACGCAAGTGAACGATCTCTCCAAGGCGAATCACGATAAGTCGATTATGATCACCAGTTTGCAAAATGACCTGACGAAAGCGCAAGGGAGGCTGGCGAAGTCGGCGAAAGTTGCAACACCAAAGGCCCGCGTTGTCAAAAAATCCTCTACACCTGTCACGCAGAAGGCCCCAGCCAAGGCCCCATCCAAGAACAAACCATCGTCCAAGAACAAAACATCATCCAAGACCGCAATCACGCGCTGACAGGCTGCGAAAAAACTCGACTCATGCGTCATACGTCGCGCTTCGCACAGGCGCCGTCTCGCATCAAAATAGACCGCATCCTGCCAATGCGCCGTGTCTCCACAGTCTACTTGGCGGTGGAAGACGCCGGTGCAGTCGTCGTGGTCTTTGAGGGAGATGAGGTTGTGCTCGACGGGGTGCTTACTGGAGCGGAAGAGGAGGGAGGAGCCGGAGTAGAGGGAGCAGTGGACGTCGTCTGGTCGGACGTACTTGGCGCCGCCTCTTTCTTCTCCCCAGTCGTGGCTGTTGGTGCTTCATTGCCTGAGGAAGGCTTCATTTTGTCGGAGTAGTCCGTGACATACCACCCGCTCCCTTTGAACATGATGGCTGGCGATGAAATGAGTCGCTCTACGCGCTTCCCGCATCGTGGACAGACGGTGAGGGCGTCGTCCTTCATACTTTGTTTGACCTCAAACTTATCTGTGCAGCTTTCACATTGATACTCATAGATAGGCACGATTCGTCTCCTCCTACTTACTCGGTCTTCAGGCGTATCTGTTTTGTTTTTCCCCGGGAGTGTCGTTCAACCGGAAAACCAGATACACGAGAGGGACCATATACAGCGCATACGGTGTTCTTGCACGGGCGAACCTGTTCGGTGGCCGGCTAGGTCAACTGTTGGAACGCCTTGTCGAGGCGATCCATACCCCGAACAATCGTCTCCATGCCGGTCGCATAGGACAATCGAATATGCTGCGCGCTCCCGAACGGTTCACCGGGAACCACGGCGACCTGGAAGTCCCGCAACAGATAGTTCGCAAGGTCGGTCGGGGCGGCGATCGTTCCATTCGGGCCCTGTCGTCCAAGCAGTCCACTCACATTGGGGAAGGCATAAAACGCTCCGCTGGGCATTCTGCAGTGGACGCCGGGCATCGTGTTCAAGCGCTCAACCATGACGCGCCGTCGCCGATCAAACTCTGTCACCATCGTTTGCGTAAAGGCGCCGCCTTCACGCAACGCGACAACGGCAGCCTTTTGTGAAATGGAACAAGGGTTGGACGTACTCTGGCTTTGAATATTCGCCATGGCGGTCAACAGGTCTTTGGGGCCGGCCGCATAGCCGATCCGCCAGCCGGTCATCGCATAGGCTTTGGAGACACCGTTAACCACGATCGTACGGGCCGCGACCTCCGGTCCTAAGGAGGCGATACTCGTATGCGTCGCCCCATCGTAGAGGATTTTTTCATATATCTCATCTGAGATCAGCAGGAGATCCCGACGAAGAGCCAGTTCTGCCAGACGTTCAAGTGTCGCGTTATCGTAGGTTGCCCCCGTTGGATTGCATGGGCTATTGACGATAATCGCCTTGGTGCGTGGGGTGACAAGCCGTTCCAATTCATGGGTATCAATGGCGTACCCCTCCTCTTCACAAGTCGGCAAGAACACCGGCGTGGCGTCGTTCAGCAGGACTTGGTCGGCATAGGAGACCCAAGAGGGAGTGGGAATGATGACTTCGTCACCGGCTTCGAGAAGCGCTTCGGCAAGGTTGTAGAGCGAATGTTTGGCGCCACAGGACACCAGCACTTGGGATTTTTCGTACCGGAGCCCTTGCTCCGCTTGCAGCTTGTCGATGATGGCGTGGCGCAGTTCATCGATGCCGGATGAGGGTGTGTATTTTGTAAACCCCGAACGAATGGCGGCTTCTGCTGCAGCTTTCACCGGCTCGGGTGTGTCGAAGTCTGGTTCTCCTGACGAGAAATCGACGACGTCGATTCCACGTGCGGCCATCGCCTTTGCGGTTGCAGCCATGGCCAAGGTGGGGGAGGGGGCGATTCGCCCCGCTCGCGCAGCCAGCTTCATGCTTTTAAACTCCTGACCCGTTCCTGCAATTGACGCGCGACTTCTGGGTGCAAAAACTCCGTAAGCGCTCCGCCGTGGGTCGCCACGTCTTTAATGATGGTTGACGACAAATAGGAATATTCTTCGCTGGGCATCAGAAAGACAGTTTCAACCTGTTTGGCCATTTTTCGATTGATCAGAGCCATCTGGAATTCATGTTCAAAGTCTGAGATGGCCCGCAAGCCACGGATAATGGCATGTGCGCCATATCGCTGAACATAGTCCACGAGTAAACCATCGAAGTGAGTCACTTCAACCTGCTTCATCTCCTTCATCACAATCCGGATCATCTCCAGCCGTTCGGTCAGGGTGAAAAGTGGATGCTTCGAGGGATTGGGTGCCACAGCGACGACCACTTTGTCGAATACGCGCAAGCTTCGGGTAATGATATCGGTATGTCCGTGGGTGATGGGGTCGAAGGTTCCTGGGTAGATGCCGATTTTCATGATGTCGCTGGCACGGAGGCCGACACATCGTACCGATAGAGCGCCGTATCGCCATACTGGTATCGCCGCACCAGCAGGGCACGGCCGATCGATGCAGGCAATTCGGTACGCGAGTCTTGTTCGATCATCACGACAGCATGTTCCGACAACAACCCGGGCCTCCAGGCATGGATCAAGATGTCTAGCTCATCCTGTGCGGCATAGGGCGGATCCGCAAACAGTACGTCATAGGGATCACCCCACCAGTCGTTCCGTTCGAGAAAGGCCGCTGTCTGTCCCCTATAGACCTGCGCTCGGTCGAGCAACTGACAGGTCCGCAGATTTTCCTGTAACAGCTGCACGGCTGTAGGGTTCGATTCGACAAAGGTCACGGCTGCGGCTCCGCGGCTTAGCGCTTCAATCCCGACAGCTCCCGTCCCTGCATATAAATCAAGAAAGCGCCCACGAGACACCTGGGGCCCGAGAATGGAAAAAATGGCTTCGCGAACCTTGTCGGATGTAGGGCGGAGTGCCGTTCCTTGCGGCCCACTCAATCGGCGACCTCGGTGGGATCCTGCGATAACACGCATACATTCAGGTGAAAAAGATTTTTGAACCGCTGACTGTAACACAGCGTTTTTGAAGGGGTCAAGATACGTGCGGCTGAAGCGTGAGGTGGAGTGGGGGTGAGCAAGGAAGGGGAGGCCGAGAGGAATGGAAGTATTTTGTCGCTCTAGGAGCCTGAGTCTATAATGACGCCCGGTGCCATGGCCACGACCGAAGACGTGAGCGACGGGGCATCAGCGCTGCCACGTCGACCGTCCGTGGCGATCGAGAGGGTCGAGTAGTAGAGAGACACATCGCAATTATTCTAAGAGGTCTCCACTATCTGTGGCTTGCGAGCGGCCAAGCTCTTTTGCCGATTATTTGAAATGGTGCGATCGATAATGGCACCACAATTGATGCATTTCCAGGCATAGAACACGAGAAAGAAGTCGGAGAACCGCTCGAGCATCATGAGGCCTTTACACTTCGGACATTCCATCGAATCCTCCCATGGTTGTTGTGCACTGCTGCAGGCGTACCAAAGCAAGTACCGCACCAAATTTTGGCTATACGTAATTTCAACAGTTTAGGTGATACGTATTTGTTTGCACGTAGCTATCGAGGGGTGACTGCGAGTACGATAATGTTCAGAGTGTCATTTTTTGTCCGAGGAGGATGAATGGCTCGCAAGGTAGGAGGACGAGGGATCGCCCAATGGCCTGAAACAGAACGGCCGCGCGAACGGTTACTCACACAGGGGCCAGAGGCGCTCACGAATGCCCAACTCCTGGCCATTCTCCTTCGAGTCGGTCGTCAGGGGTCTTCAGCGGTGCAAGTCGGGATGGATATCTTGGATCGACTCGGGGGTGTGGCCGGCCTGGCACAATGCGGGATCGAAGAGCTCTGCGCGATCGCAGGTGTGGGAGAAGCCAAAGCAGCCCAATTGAAGGCGGCCATTGAATTGGGGAAGCGTGCTCTTGCTGGCCCGCTGACCAAAGGCACAAAAATCACGTCCAGCCGTGACCTCTTCACCCATTACCACCCAACCTTACGTGACCTGCGTCACGAAGTGTTCAAAGTTATTTTGCTGGATGCCAAGCACGCCATTATGCGTGACACCACCGTATCGGAAGGCAGCTTGACGCTCAGCATTGTTCATCCACGCGAAGTCTTCACACTCGCAGTCAAAGAATCAGCGGCCGCAGTGATTTTTCTGCATAACCATCCCAGTGGTGATCCGACGCCGAGCCAGGAAGATCGTGTCTTAACGGCGCGATTGGTGTCGGCAGGGGAGATACTGGGCATTCGGGTCCTTGACCATCTTGTCGTCGGCGACGGGCGCTATGTCAGCTTTGCCGATCAAGGGTGGCTGACACATGATGGTATCGGCGCGTAAGCGAAAGGAGCGTTGCAGCGATGTAACAAATCTGGTTCATGTGGTTTGTTTTGTTTACTTGGTTGATTGGGTTCATCCGCTTAGTTTCTTTCAACCAAACACACAAGACAAACCAAACAGACCCAATAAACAAAAAAGGAGGACCCCATGAGCGAGCTAGGGAGGGCGTCACTCAGAAATGTCGCGATAATCTCCAGCGCCGGTACCGGGAAGACCTCGCTGGCCGAGGCCATGCTCTTTACTGCGGGCGCTGTTCCCCACCTCGGGTCGATCGCACAAGGCACAACTGTCTCGGACTTTGAGCCGGAAGAGGTGCACCGCCGCCGTTCCGTCAGTACCAGTCTTCTCCGTTGCTCCTGGAATCACACCACCATCAATCTTGTCGATCCCCCCGGCGCACTGGATCTGCTTGGCGAGCCGGTCATGGCCTTGCGGGCGGTAGACGCCGTGATCCTCGTCGTGAGCGCCTCATCGGGGATTCGAAGCGAACTTGTCAGAGTCTGGTCCCACGTCACCGCACTCAGCTTGCCCTGTCTCCTCTTCCTCAACGAATTGGATAAAGAGGGCGCCTCCCTCGACGGGGGGGTCGGGATGTGTCAACGCGATCTTGGACGTACGCCATTGCCGATGTCGCTGCCGTTTGGCAGTGGCGCTCAGCTTGAGGGAGTGCTGGATCTCGTTCAACAGAGCCTCATCACGTCGCGCGCGGACATCCCAACGTGTCAACGTGAACAGATACCTGAACAGACGCGGACGTTGGTCACTGATGCGCAAAAGCGCATTCAGGAGGAGGTGGCCGAGAGAGATGATCGATTATTGGAACAGTATCTCACTGTGGGAGCGTTAACGCAGGAGGACCTGATCGATGGGCTTCGGCTTGCGGTCCAGGCCGGCACGATTGTCCCGCTGTACAGTGGTTCCGCGATCAAGAATATCGGGATTGTTCCACTCCTTAACGCCATCGTCGACTTGTTGCCATCGCCGATGGATCGAGTTTCGCGGGTCTCGTTGGAAGGCCTGCATCCGGATACGGGTGAGGCCGTGAGTCGCCGTGCCGTTCGTGAAGATCCCTTTTCCGGTATCGTGTTCAAGACCCTGATAGACCCGTTTATCGGGCGACTGTCTTTTCTACGGATCCTATCGGGGGTTCTTCACGCAGACTCGACCGTCTTCAATAGTTCTCGGGGCAGTAAAGAGAAAAGTGGGCATCTGTATACGGTGATGGGGAAGAAACATACGGCCCTGTCGTCGGCTGAAGCTGGGGAGATCGTGGCCATCGGGAAACTCAAAGATACGCAAACCGGCGACACGCTCTGTGACGAACAGGCTCCCATCCGTTATCCGAAGACGGCGCTTCCGCGGCCTGTGTTGTCCTTTGCCATTGAGCCGAAGTCCAATGCCGATATCGAAAAAATCGGTCTCGGGCTACATAAGTTGATCGAAGAAGATCCGACGCTCGAATTTTCACGGCATGCGGACACGAAGGAGATGGTCTTAAGCGGGATGGGCCAATTGCACATCGATCTTGCACTCGAAAAATTGCGTCGCAAGTACGGTGCAGACGTGGTGCTGCATATGCCGAAGATTCCCTATCGCGAAACCATTCGCGTGACGACACAGGCGCAGGGGAAATATAAAAAGCAAACCGGAGGGCATGGCCAGTACGGCGATTGTTGGCTGGAGCTGGCGCCGCTGCCACGCGGGGAGGGATTCAAGTTTGAGAACAAGGTCGTCTGCGGAGCCATTCCACGCAACTTTATCCCGGCGGTGGAGAAAGGGGTGGTCGAAGCGATGCAGCACGGGAGCCTCGCGGGATTTCCTGTCGTCGATTGCCGAGTCGCCGTCTATGATGGCTCCTATCACACAGTGGATTCATCGGAGATGGCGTTTAAGATCGCTGCGTCGATGGGGTTCAAGAAGGCGTTGGAGGCGGCCCATGCCGTCCTACTAGAGCCGATCATGACGGTGGAGGTTGAGTCGCCGGCGGATCACATTGGCGGTGTGATTGGGGACTTGAATGCGCGCCGTGGACGGATTCTCCACGTGGAGGCAAAGGACCAGACGGAGCAGATCACGGCCCTCGTGCCGATGGCGGAGTTGCTGACGTATGCCACGACGCTGAACTCGCTTACAGCTGGATGTGGCAGGTATGCGATGGAATTCGCGCGGTACGAGGAAGTGCCGCGCGAGCTTGCGGCTCGCATCATTGACACACACAAGATGGAGACTCATGCGTCCGCACATTGAGCCATGAAGCTCCCCGCAGCAAGCGGCAGGGTATCGTGCGAAATTATCCGAAGCTACTGCGGGTTCTCCTTGCCTTCACCCCCGTAGCCACGCGACGGAGTATTCGGCGAAGGAGAATCAAGGGCTGCGGAAGAAGTAGGCCGAGGCCGAGGGTGACCGAGGGTATGACGGCATGGAACTCAACCTCATGCATATCTTTATGTAAATCTTCTTCTCCACTGTATGGAATGGTTTTTAGCTCCACCTGTATTACGGATCGGTTGATTTGAGTACCACATAGAATGCACGGCTTTCTCTGAGCACACGAAGCAGAATGGTTTCGCCTCGACGGACTTTGGAGACTGCGCGGCTGAATTCTCCGACCGATCCTATCTCGATACGGTTCACTTCCTTGATGAGATCGCCTTCGTGAAGACCTTCCGATTGGGCGAGACTTCCTGGCTCCACTTTGCTGATCATGACACCCCGGCTTTCTTGGAGCTTGAATTTGTCAGCGAGGCCAGGTGTCAGATCTTGCACGTCCAGACCCAACTTGATTTCAGTGCGTACCTGGGGAAAAGCGGTCATGACGGCCTGGTCCCGACGTTCAATGAGGGCGACGTCCAATACCAGGCGTTGCTGGTCGCGGACGATCTCAACTGTTGCCGTTGATCCCGGGAGTAATCCCGCCACGACGCGAGAGAGCCGGTTTGGCGTATCGATCACCGTTCCATCGATACGGGTCAGAATGTCGCCGGGCTTGATGCCGGCTGCCGCAGCCGGGTCCTTCTCAAACACTTCATTGACCAGGACTCCATCGCCTTCCTTGACGCCGAACTTCCGTGCCAATTCCACCGTGAGCGGTTGGATGCCGACGCCCAGCCAGCCTCGCATCACTCGTCCCTGCGTCAGTAATTGCTGAATCACTTGCTTGGCCATGTTGGAAGGAATCGCAAAGCCGATCCCTTGGGCGAAGTTAATGATGGCCGTATTGATGCCGATAATTTCGCCGCGCAGGTTGAAGAGCGGACCGCCCGAGTTGCCGGGATTGATCGACGCGTCCGTCTGAATAAAGCTTTCATAGCGCGAGAGATTGATGTTTTCCCGGCCGATCCCGCTGACGACTCCGAGCGTGACCGTCCGATCGAGTCCGAATGGATTCCCTACGGCGAGCACCCATTGGCCGACGCGTACGCCTGATGAATCTCCGAAACGGGCGCTCGGGAGGGGATGGTCCGCGGTGACTTTGAGCACGGCTAAGTCTGTATCCAGATCCTTCCCAACGACTTGTGCGATCAACGTGGACTTATCGGAAAAGCGGACCTCAACTTCCGTCGCGTCTCCGATCACATGGTTATTCGTGATGATATGGCCATCAGGGTCGATGATGACGCCGGACCCTGATCCTGAGGCATTGGGGGCCCGCTCTTGAGCAGGCTCACGCCCTCGCCCAGGTCCGGACAAGGGAATGAGATTCACGACGGAGGGTTTTGCCGTTTCGGCCAAATCGGTGATGACCGTTTGAATTTCTTCCAGTAGGCGGAGACCCGGTGAGTCGCTGGGCCTTGGTGCAGCAGACTCAGTGGCCGCGAACGAGTAGGTCGTGAACAAGACCATGAACACAAGGCTGATGAAGAGGTGTCGCAGGCGAGCCATCGTGTCCTCCCTCGTGGGATTGTACATCAGGAATAATCATGCAGGCTAGACCGACTTGGCGTCCCGCGCCTGGGTGAACTCAGAGGCAACCTGCGCGAGATCTGCCTGCAGTCCGATCATGACCAGGACATCGCCAGCGCGGAGTATCAGGGTACCGTCGGGCGGCATGATAATTGGTCCGCGAAGGACCGTGACGAGACGAATCGACGCAGGCAGTGCCACCTCAACGAGTGTTCGCCCAATGACCGGCGATCCCTGGGCGACAAGGAACCGTTCGATGGCCGCTGCGCGAAGACTCAGGTCCTGTTGGAGGGTCAAGAGCTCGTGGTGAATCGTTTCCATCTTGAGTTCGCGGATGTGGCTGTCAACGCTGAGTAGTGTCTGTTTTAACATCTGAATGCGGTCGCTGGTCTGATCGAGAAGATTGTCCAATTGATTGGATGGCGAGCCTGACTCACGGCTGAACGGTGGGCGCTGTGCACAGAGCGCGACAATCTGACGTCCGAGGTCGCCATGACCCTGTTCGATCTGGCTCAATACGCTCGACGCGTGACTATGCAAGCGGAGCACCTGAACCTTACGGTTGACGCGTTCGGCAAGCGCAAGGACGGTTTCATACATCGCGCTTCCGGTGATCGAGAGTTCCTGCTGAATACGACCGAGCAGTTCAAGCGACATTGATCGTCATTCCAGTTATGTCTGATAAGAATGATTATGTAAACTCGTGAGTCTGTTCCGTATAGATCCCAACAGTACCCTTCCGGCGCAAAGATTTCAACGGACAGGCTGGTCTATCTGGTGTGTTTCGTCGATCTGGTCTATCTCATTTATTTGTTAAACAAGACAGACGAGACAGACCGAATAGACCAGACAAACCAGTAGGAGCGAGACCTATTGCAGCCTATCGAGACTGCCTGAGGCTCTGGCGACATTCACCCGAGCGGCGTTCAATTGAAACAAGGCTTCAATCAAATTTTCCCGAGCGCGAGCGACCGCAGTCAATCCATTGGTCAGTTCGAAATGACTGGAGGCGGTGATCACGGCATAGCGCTCTCGCGCCAATTCCAGCTCCTTCAAGGCCGATCGCAGGCCGGCTTGCGCGATTCCAACCTGGTCTCTTGCGGCTGTTACGCCTGCCATGGCGTCATGCACTTCCATTTTCACATGATTCACAATGGATTGAAGACGCAACGTTTCCTGCCGCAATTGGCTGCGGGATTCGGCAATGCGTCCTTCGCGTTGCCCTCCATCAAAAATTGGAATCTGGACCAACAGCGCCACGTTGTAGGTATCGAGGGTGCTGTTCCATCGATTTCCTATGAGACCATAGTCCCCTTGCGCCACCAACGACGGCAGACGTTCACCCGTGATGGAGGAATAGGTCAACTCCGTGGCTCGCACGCGTGTCGCCTGCCCGATCACCTCCGGTCGCTGTTTCAATGCCTCCTCGACGACGGTCTGTATGGCGGGCTGGCCGAGCACGTCGGGGTGAAATTCATCGGTCAAGGTCAACGGGGTGTCATAGGGGAGCGCCAAGAGATTGAGGAGGTTTAGCTTGGCGCGCTCGACGGCATACTGCGAGACGGACGTGTGCTGCCGCTCGTCGGCAAGTTGCGCCTCGATCCGCGCGAGATCGAGACCAGTCGCCACCCCTGCGCGCTGACGCTGCTTAATGAGCCCGAGCAGATCGGTCATGACGGATTGGTTCGCCTCATGCATCTTCACCATGCCCATGGCCTTCAGGCCCTCCATATAGCTGAGCGCCACGCCGGCCATCGTATCGAACTTCCGGCTATCGGACTCCGACTCGCTGACATGGAGCATTTCGCGGGAGGCGCGCCAGCGCTGGATCAAACTGACGCTGAGGAGATTCTGCGACGCACTGACCCGCGCATCGAAAATACTGAAGGGATGGGATCGGACAGGGTCGAGTCCGAAGGTTCCTCGAAACTGGGTTTGCCTGGTTTGCCGAACGGTCGATGAGAGGTTGGGGAGCATGGCGCCCAATTGCGTCTGCACCTGCCCACGGGCTGCCTCGATCCGTTCTTTATAAAGGAGCACGTCGGGGTTCTTTTCAACCGCCGCAGCCAAGGCTCCCCGCAAGGTCAGCGGCAATGGTTGAGCCGGAGGCGATGGTGAGCTAACGCGACCTTCCCCTCCTCCCACTGCGCTTTCAGCATGGGCAATGTGTCCGAGAAACATCGCAGCCACAACCATGAATGACACGAGTATATATACGTGAAAATAGAATGACTTACTCATCGCTCTCTGATGCTTTACTTGACTGATTTCAACAACGGACTCAGGAGATATTCAATCATGCGTCGTTGGCCGGTCTTGATCTCGACCGTCACCGCCATGCCAGGCGACAGATGGACCTGCCTCCCCTCCACATCGATGGTAAAGCGGTCCATACTGACCCTGGTGGGATAGACCAGCCCGACCTTCTCAATCGGCGCGGCATCGTCGGAAACATGCAAGACCTTTCCTGGAATCGTGCCGTAGAGGGTGAAGGGAAAGGTCTCGACCTTGATCTCCACGATCTGACCGTTCTTCACAAACCCCACGTCTTTATTTTCAACCTGGGCCGCCACTTCAACTGGGTGGTCCTGCGGAACCACAATCAGAAGCTCCTGTGCCGGGGTCACGACACCGCCCACCGTGTGCACCGCCACCTGTTGCACGACGCCGTCGATGGGAGCCGTCAACCGTTGGAGATCGGCCTTTTGCCCGGCTTTCGTGACATCCTGAACCAGCGATGATGCCTTGGTCTCCAACAAGGACAGCTCCGCCTGTTTCGTCTGTTGAAACTCCGAGACGAAGACGCGATAGTTGGTCTCTGCCTCCGACAAGGCGGATCGATCTTGACGCAATTTTTTGCGCTGTCCGGCAAGTTCTTGGGTTTTGTCGATCCGTTGCTGCTCGGCTTGGAGGAAATCCAGCTTCGTGGCCGCATCGTGTTCCAACAGTGTTTTGAAGGCGTCTGCTCGTTCGGCCTCCATCGGGACCGTCGCTTCGAGCCGTTGAATATTCTCTTTCGTTTGGTCGAGCGCGGCCTTTCGCTGATCGATCAAATGTTGCGCGGTCCCGACCCTGGCCCGATACTCGGCCAGTTGGTCGCGAAGGAGTTGGCGTTGCAGCAGAATATGCTGTGGATCGACATCGGCGGGGGCGTCGAACGTCGAGCGGCCGGCAATCAGGGCGCGTAAGCGAGCCGCGTCGATTGCTGCCGCGTGGTACTCATTCGAGGCGCGATTTTGATCGGCTCGGTTCTGGGTCGAATCCAGTTCAATCAGCACCTCTCCCCGTTTGACGATCTGCCCATCCTGCACATGAATGGCCGTGATGACGCCGGTCTCATAGGGCTGAATCACTTTGGAGTAGCCGCTGGGAATGATCTTGCCTTGCGCCGTCGCGACAATGTCGATCCATCCCAACGTCGCCCAAAGCACACCGCTCGCAAACATAGCCATAATCGTCCAGAGGATCGCGCGTCCGATGGGCGACGGTGGGGCCTGCTGAATTTCCAGAACAGCAGGAAGAAATTCAGTCGCGCGGCCCATCGGCGCCGTGCCGAGCGGGCGATCGCGTTCAGCCTGCCAGGCCGCCTTCCAGACCGTCCAATGACGTGACAGCACTCCAAATGCCATAATCTGTTCTACTCCAGGCTCGTCGTTCGTCTCGCGAGTCTCTTCGGTCTGTTTTGTCTACCTCGTCTCATACCAGACAGACCAGAGAGACAGGGCGACAACCAGACAGACCCTTACGCCTCACGCATCACCGCCGCAGAGCCATCCTGATGCGAGTGCAGTCGCGCATAGAATCCCTTCACCCGCAGCAATTCTTCATGCGAGCCCTGCTCCACGATCTCACCTTTCTCCACCACATAAATCCGATGGGCCAGTCGCACGGTGCTCAGTCGATGGGCGATAATAACGACCGTCCGGCCTTGACCGATCTGCGCCATGTTCCGCTGAATGATGGCTTCCGATTCATAGTCCAACGAACTCGTGGCTTCATCGAAGATCAGGATGCGCGGGTTCGCCACCAACGCTCTGGCGATCGCAATCCGCTGGCGCTGCCCGCCGGACAGCGAACAGCCGTGCTCTCCCACCATCGTGTCGTAGCCTTCGGCCAATTCAATAATGAATTCGTGCGCGCCGGCCAGCTTGGCCGCGTGAATCACCCGCTCCATGGCCAATCCCGGATCGGCCAGCGCAATATTGTCGCGCACAGAGCTGTTGAACAGAAAGTTTTCTTGGAGCACCACCCCCACCTGCCGGCGGAGCCAGGCCGGATCCACCTGCGCAAGGTCCACCCCGTCTACGAGAATACGCCCCCGCTCCGGCACATAGAGCCGTTGAAGCAATTTGGCAATGGTGCTCTTACCCGAACCGGACCGTCCGACCAGCCCGATCACCTGACCGGGCGCTACAGTAAACGAAACCTTGCGGAGCACCTCCGAGCCGTCAGGGCGATAGCGAAAGGTCACGTTCTCGAAGAGGATCTGTCCGTTGACTTGAGGGAGCGTCGTCCGATTCGGATTATAGGAAGGCTCCGGCTGCGTATTGAGGATATCCCCGAGCCGCTGCACCGAGATGCCGACCTGTTGGAATTCCTGCCACAGATTGACCAAACGCAGTAACGGCCCCGTCACTTGCGCCGACAGCATATTGAAAGCGATCAATTGCCCGATGGTCAGATCCCCCTCGATCACCCGATAGGCGCCCACCCACAGCAGGGCCACAATCGTGACCTTTTGAATACAGGCGGCCGTCTGACCGGCCACCGTCATCAAACTGGTGGCCCGAAAGCTCGCCCGCACATAGCCCGCCAGTTGTTCTTCCCACTTGCGCAAGAGCGGCGGCTCGACGGCCAAGGCCTTCACCGTTTGAATACCGCTGATCGCTTCTACCAGGAAGGACTGATTGTCTGCGCCGCGATTGAATTTTTCATGGAGCCTGGCGCGGATCGCCGGGGTAATGGAGATCGAGAGCAGGGCATAGAGCGGCAAGGATGCCATGACGATCACGGTGAGGATGGGACTGTAGAACCACATGACCACGAGAAACACCACGGTGAACACCAGGTCGAGCAGGACCGTGACCGAATGACTCGTCAAGAACTGGCGGATATGTTCCAGTTCTCGCACCCGCGCCACCGTATCCCCGACCCGCCTCGCCTCAAAATAGGCCAAGGGGAGCGCCAACACATGGCAGAACAACTGCGCTCCCAGCCCGACATCGATCCGGTTCGTCGTATGGGAGAACAGATAGGTCCGCAACCCACCCAAGACCGCATCGAAGAGCGCCAGGGCGATCATGCCGACCGCCAATACATGGAGCGTCGTAAAGCCCTTGTGGACCAGCACCTTGTCGATCACGACTTGGGTGAACAGTGGCGTCAGCAGGGCAAAGAGCTGCAAAAAGAACGATGCGACTAATACCTCGCCAAGAAACTTGCGATATTTAACAATTGCCTGGATGAACCAGGTGAAGTCGAACTTGAGGTCTTGCAGGCGGAGGTTCGCTCGTTTGGTAAAGAGCAGCAGCTCCCCGGTCCAGGCCGATTCGAACTGTTCGCGAGAGAGAATCAGCGGGCGCGCCTCGGTGGGATCTTGGACAAGAATTTTTCCCCCTTCGATCTTGGCCAGCACCACATAGCGCCCGTCCGTCCGCTTTGCGACGGCGGGAAGCGGTATGCCGGGCAACGTGCTCCATTCAGCCCTGCGCTGCCCGGCTTTCAGTCCGATATGTTTGGCCGCGCGGAGCAGATCGGTATCGGACAGGACGTGACCGGACTGGGCAAACTGATGGCGCAGCTGCGATCCGTCGGCCGGCAAATCGTAAAAGCGGGCCAGAATCAAGAGGCAGACTAAACCTGTGTCCGTGGCTCCAGTGATAGCGGCTGGGGCTGTGGAATTGGATGGAGGAGAGGCTCTCCCTACGTCGGTTGGCATGGAGTCATCTTAGGGTGTTCTGCGCATGCGACCAAACGTTTTCGACTAATGACACAACGGGGCCTGTGCCGGCGCGTCCTCGATGGCAGGGCAGCACGCGTCATCACCCTTCCTATGAAGGTTGGATTGGGCTGGAATAGTCGAGAGCTTGGAGTGAAACCCTGTTCAGGGATATCATTGAAGAATATTCATCCACGATATACAGGAGAGATATCATGGGAACCATTTCGTTGAAACTCCCAGAGGATGTTCTGGAAGCCAGCCGTCGCTGTGCCGATACGCTCCATCTGTCAAGAGCCGCATACAACCCGCAACCTTGACACACGAGTACCCTTTCGATAGGGTGCGCAGTGGAGCGCACAACCATGAATCTCACAACCACCCAACTCACCTATCATGATTACAGGCTACTCCCGGACGATGGGAAGCGTTATGAAATCATTGAGGGAGACCTGTGTATGACCCCAGCGCCGGTCACCAGACATCAGATCATCGTTGGCAGGCTACTTCATGCACTGTTGTCCTACCTCGATACCCATCCCGTTGGCACCGCACTCACAGCGCCGTGCGACGTAATACTCAGCGACACCGACATCGTTCAGCCGGATGTGCTGTTTGTGCATCATAACAGCAGGGCACGGGTCGCCGAACAAAACGTTCAAGGACCTCCTGACATGGTGGTTGAGGTCTTGTCCCCCGGCACAGCCGCCCGCGATCGCGATTTGAAACGCAAGCGCTACGAGCACTTCGGGGTGCAGGAATATTGGCTGATCGATCCCGACAAAAACACACTTGAGATTCTCTCCTTGCAGGATGGACGGTATGTTGACGTCTGCCGAGCCACATATCCAGCCGAATGCACTTCGGCTCTCTTGCCCAAATTAGTTCTTGACCTTGGCTCCCTTCTGAAGTAACGGCCCGCCGTGGTGGCTGGCTCCGCCGAAGGCGGTACCTGTCCAGCTACTCCACGCCAAAAGACCGGCGACTGTCCCCCTTGGACACAGGCACCGCCTGCCCCGGAGCCAGCCCGGCTTTTTGCGCAAGTGTCATTCCAATTCCAGCAGTTGGCCATTGAGCATTCACCATTTACCATACCAATCTCGCCTCACCACTTGGCATCTCACGTCTTCTCCAGGAGGATGCTCAAACAGCCTGTCCAGCAAGGCCGCAGCGAGAGAAGGCCCGCAGGCGTACCCTCGGGGTACGTTGAGGGTCTAAACGATGCGAGAACGATGCTGGCGGGTTGTTTCAGCATCCGATGCTATTGCCAGCTCGCGGCCAGAACGGTCTGCACCTCCTGGGGCCTCTGATCGATCGCCTGATCCCACGTGAGCCCGGTCTGGGCCGTGAACCCGGCCATGGCCTGAATCAATTGATCCACTTGCGTATTGAGGAGCACCTCTCCATCACCAGCCTGGATAATTTCAACCTGGTTCGACGTGCTGGTGTACCAATTCTGGACCGTGACATAGT
>Ga0163146_10000953_pt1 | contig 41171 bp, 35 predicted proteins | sample OliLakLV19MP7G1_FD_148648 | JGI IMG/M metagenome (GOLD analysis project Ga0163146, IMG submission 148648) | Freshwater microbial mat bacterial communities from Lake Vanda, McMurdo Dry Valleys, Antarctica - Oligotrophic Lake LV.19.MP7.G1 | ecosystem: Environmental > Aquatic > Freshwater > Lake >... | reverse complement strand
GATGCCGAACGCCTGCGAGCGATTCTCACCCGCGCGTTCGCCACATTCATGCTCACAACCGCTGGCCCTCCGGCCTTGCCGACCGCAGAAACTGCCGCGACCTGACAGGTTGACTGCCGTTTTTAGGATCATCGAGCAGTCTCCTCCGGCCATCGTCGAACTGGACGAGGTCGGCCTCGTGACACAGTGGAACCAGGCTGCGACGCAGATGTTCGGCTGGACGAAGGAGGAACTGTTGGGACGGGAGTTTCCCTCCCTGTGCATCGGTCATGAGAAGGAATCGGACAGCTTGCGGATGTCGGCTCTAGCCTTGCGAGGAGAGTAACGGGTTCGGCATGGCGTTCAGAGGATCTGGCCGACTGGTCGGAGAATTCCACACGCAACCTCGTGTGTGACTGCGGGGAGTCACATAGCTTAGGATTCATCGAGAAACCTCAGAGAAGACAGATGAAGGGGGCGAAGGAAGAGACTGATAGCAACTGATAGCGTGTAGCAGCAGGCTGGCACAGTCGGGCGGATGAGGAGTCTCGCCTGCACGATTAAGAGCGCTTCTGCTTCAATCGCCTACCTGTGCGGGACCGCACGGAGACAGGTGAATCCGCATCTGCGATACGCCCTCGGCGGACCGGCTCGCCGCGTGCGTCCTCGACATACCGTTCACGTACGCCTCGGTTGCTCACGGCTTCGCGAGCCGGTCTCCACTCACGACCCACCCGTTTGTATGATTGCTGTCAAGATTCAGAGTCTGCTACCGTACGACCTCAATCCCGCACAGGCGTAACGGTATGGAATGGAACGTTCATCCATTGCCCAGCCGTTGACCGAACCAGGGAATGCATTGATGACATTCACGATTGTGTATGATGATTGCAGGATTTCGCATACCTCCCCTGCCGATGTGAGTGCATATCTGACGGTCCTCACCATCGCTTCATCCCGAGCCTAGCTTACGAAAGAGTCGCGACGTATGCCCAAGAAACTTGACGTATCAAAAAAAGTTACCGGGCTCCGCCGGCAGGCGGAAGAATTGCTCCAGACCACCACGCGCGACGTCGTCGCCATACCGGTCAAGGACGTACAACGGTTGGTGCACGAACTGCAGATTTATCAGATCGAGCTGAAGATACAGAATGACGAGCTGCGCCGGACCCAGATGGAGATCGAAGCGGCGCGAGGCTCCTATGTGGATCTCTACGACTTTTCCCCGATCGGCATTCTCACACTCGATGCCCTCGGCGCAATTACGGAGGCCAATGTGAGCGCCGGGACGCTGCTCGGCATCAACCGAAAGAAATTAATCGGGCAATCGCTGGTCCACTTTGTCGCATCGGAGGATCAGGATCTCTTCCACCGGCATGGGCAGGACGTCTTGAGGACCGGTTCTCGACAGACCTGCGAGCTGCGTCTCCGAAGAGAGGGCGGCGCCTCCTCATGCGTCCATATCGAGAGCAGAGCGGGTCGCGAGGAACCCGGACACATCACCCATTGGCGGATGGCGCTGTTGGACATCAGCGAACGAAAACAGGCGGAAGAACAACTACGCAACGTGCAGGACGAGTTGGAACAGCGAGTCAGAGAACGAACTGCCGAGCTGCGGCACGCGAACCAGATACTTCAAGGGACGACGACCCATCTGCATACCCTGATGGAACAGTCTCCGCTGGCCATCATCGAACTGGACGTGACCGGACGGGTCACCAGGTGGAACGACACCGCGACACAGATGTTCGGCTGGACGGAACAGGAGGTGCTGGGACGAGAACTTCCTTTCGAGTCCTCGGACGAGGGTGACGCAGTGGACCGCCTAGGGATGTCGATCATGCAGAGGCAGTCCGTCCAGAATACGGAGCTGCGCCGACTGAAGAAAGATGGGACACCGGTCGACCTCAGCTTTTGGAGCTCCACCCTACGCGATTCGAACGGCAACCCCATCGGTTCCATCGGCCTGCTCATCGACATCACGGAGCACAAACGGCTGGAGGCGCGATTGCGGCAGGCGCAAAAAATGGAGGCGGTCGGCCGTTTGGCCGGTGGGGTGGCGCATGACTTCAATAATCTCTTGACGGTCATCAATGGGTACAGCGCCCTGCTCCTTGCCCAGATGTCTCTAGAGGATCCACGGCACAATATGGCGACAGAAATTTTGCGGGCGGGCGAACGGGCCGCCGGCTTAACGAAGCAATTGCTTGCCTTTAGCCGCAAGCAGACGCTCATGCCGCAACCGCTGAACCTCAACGACTCGATGCAGTCAATCAGCTCCGGGCTCCGTCGGCTATTGGGCGACAATATCACCCTGACGATGATCCTTGCGTCGGATCTCTGGTCGATCCACGGCGACCCAGAACAACTCGATCAGGTCGCGATGAGTCTGACCAGCAATGCCCGCGACGCCATGCCGAATGGAGGGGAGCTGACGATCGCGACGCGCAACATCACCGTGACGTCGGAGCGGCCGAATCATCATGGGATCATGCCGCCGGGAGACTATGTGCAGGTGAGCGTGCGCGACAACGGCCGGGGAATGAGCACTGAGACGCTCTCTCATCTGTTCGAGCCTTTTTTTACGACCAAAGACGTAGGCCACAGCAAGGGACTGGGGCTGGCGATGGTCTATGGGATCGTCAAGCAAAGCCAGGGCTATATCTTTGCCGACAGCGTGCTCGGCCAAGGGACCACCCTTCACCTGTATTTCCCGCGCTTGATGGCACCGACCGCTCGCCGCACAACTGGGCCGGAAACGGTGCTCCTGGTCGAAGACCACAACTCGGTTCGCGCCGTCGTCGCCCAGGCATTGAAGGCCCAGGGATATCGGGTCATCGAAGTGGGCAGTGGGGAGGACGCCCTGCGGGCAGCCCATGCGCTGTCTGAGCCGGTCGATGCGTTGGTGACCGACGTGATGATGCCGCAGATGTCCGGTCCTGTGCTCGCGGAACAGCTACGACAGGTATGGCCTGGTCTCCGGGTGCTCTTTATGTCAGGCTTTACCTACAGCCTCACGCCGGCCTTTCTCCATGCCCCTGGAACCGCCTTCATCCAAAAACCGTTCGTGCCGGACGTCCTCGCCGCGCACCTGCGCGAACTCTTGGACAAGTCGATCTGACCCGCATAATTTATACACCCGTCTGCCGCAATCGCCGATCCGCTGTGGCGGCACGCCTTCGCGCGCGTGGTGTGGCAGGTGAGACACGCAACTGTTTTAGCATTTAGCGAGAAAAATTGTGTTGCTATGAAAGCGGCTCCTGGTGTAGTGAAGTGCTGCTTGCTGGTGCGATTGCGCCACGCCCTGTCCCTGACTGAACCGTGCGTGCCTCTGCCATTTCGAGGAAACGAGCCTGTGATCTCAACAGAACCAGACAGACCGGAAAACGCCGCAGCGCTCGGCAAGTGGAAACAGGATAGGCCATCTTTGTTTCGAATGCTGCTCGATCGGGCCGACGATTCCATCGAGATCATCGACCCCGCGACCGGCCGCTTTCTCGACTGCACGGAGCAAAGTTATTCGGCTCTCGGCTATACGCGCGCAGAGTTCCTGTCGCTCAGCGTTCCCGATATCGATCCGCTCGTCACCCCGCCGATCTTCGCCCAGAACGTCACACGGATACGAGAACATGGAACAGCGACGTTTGAATCCCTCCATCGTCGAAAAGACGGCTCGACCTTTCCGGTCGAGGTGAGCGCGCGTCTGCTCCAGCTCGATCGAGAATACCTCCTGGCCATCGTGCGTGACATCACCGCGCGGAAACAGTCGGAGGAGGCCTTGCGGCTTGCGAAATTCTCGATGGACCGGACTGCTGATGCCGTCTACTGGATCGATCCGCAGGCCAACATCCTGGATGTCAACGAAGCGGCCTGCCTCATGTTGGGCTACTCGAAAGATGAGTTGTGCGCCATGACAGTCCACGATCTGAATCCAGACTTTCAGAGGGATATGTGGCCGAGGTTTTGGGCAGACGCTCAGCGGCGCGGGACTATGATGATCGAGACGTCTCATCGGACCAAGGATGGCAGGCTGATTCCCATCGAGGTGAGCGTCAATTATCTCGCCTACGAAGGAAAGGAATACCACTGTGCCTTCGTGCGCGACATTACTGCGCGCAAGCGGACGGAAGAAGCACTGAGGCGATCCGAGGCATTCTTCACGTCCATGGTGGAGAACCTGCCCAACATGGTCTTCGTGAAGGATGCCACAGATTTGAAATTCGTTCGCTTCAACAAAGCCGGCGAAGATCTGCTGGGTCACCCCCGCGAGGCCTTGATCGGCAAAAACGATTATGATTTTTTCTCCAAAGAGGAAGCGGACTTTTTCACGGAAAATGATCGACAGGTATTACAATCCGGTCGGCTGATGGATATTCCCGAGGAGTCGATCCAGACCAGAAACAAGGGAGCGCGGACGTTGCACACGAAGAAGGTTCCGATCTTCGATACGGACGGCGCACCGCAATTTCTGATGGGGATTTCTGAGGACATCACGGAGCGTAAACAGCTGGAAGCGCAATTCCAGCAGTCGAAAAAGATGGAGGCTGTCGGACGTTTAGCCGGCGGAGTGGCACACGACTTCAACAATCTGCTCACCGTCATCAATGGATACAGCGAGATTCTGCTCAATCAGTTGCCTCCGGGGGACCCCCTCAGCGCCATGGCGAAAGAAACCTTGCAGGCGGGCGAACGGGCCAGGAGTCTGACCGGGCAATTGCTGGCCTTCAGCCGCCGGCAGATTCTCAGGCCGCAGCCGTTGGACCTCAACGATCCGATCAGATCGATCAGTTCGATGCTCGAACGGTTGCTGGGCGAAACGATCGTCTTGGCCATAGATCTTGAGCCGAATCTCTGGACGATCCACAGCGACAAGGGACACATCGACCAAGTCCTGATGAATTTAGCAGTCAATGCCCGAGATGCGATGCCGAATGGAGGGGATTTGACGATCGCCACGCGGAATGTTGTGGTGACACGCACCCAGCCGACCGGTCCTGGAATGGTGCCTCCGGGAGAGTATGTACAGGTGAGCATGGGCGACAATGGCCAGGGCATGAGCCAGGACACGCTCGCCCATCTGTTCGAGCCATTTTTTACCACCAAACCGGAAGGCACGGGCACCGGCCTCGGACTCGCGACCGTGCACGGGATCGTCACACAAAGCCGGGGGACTATCGTCGTCGACAGCGCGCTAGGCCAAGGGACCACCTTCCATCTGTATTTCCCGCGTTTCGTGGCGCCGTTGGCGCCCCCCCAGGCCTCCTCGCAAGGTCACCGTACGATCGGCTCAGAAACGGTGCTCGTGGTTGAGGACCAGGACTCGGTTCGCAATGTCATCATTCATGGGCTGAAGCATCAGGGCTATCAGGTGACGGCTGCAGCCGGTGGGGAAGAGGCCTTGCGACTGGCCGGTTCCTTGCCTGAGCCGATCCAGGTCTTGGTCACCGATGTCATCATGCCGCATATGACCGGTCCCGTACTCGCGCAACGGCTGCGACAGATATGGCCCGGACTTCTAGTGCTCTTCATGTCGGGCTATACGGACCAAGCGGATCCCGCTTTTCTTGACGAGCCAGGCACCGCGTTTATTCAAAAGCCCTTTGTCCCGTCCACCCTTGCCAAGAGCCTGCGCGAACTCTTGGACCGGCCCATCTAACGGGTAACGGGAAGGCTGAGGCTCACGTCCGAAGGCTGACGTTCAGAATGTCGAGCCCCGACCTTCGGCCTGACTCCCTTCAGCCTGCCTCGCGTTGTTGAGCCACGCCACCGCCCCGGCGCCTGCCGCTCGACCAGTGGCGAAACAGGCGGTGAGGAGATAGCCGCCTGTCGGCGCCTCCCAATCCAGCATCTCACCAGCGCAGAATACGCCTGGGAGACTGCGGATCATCAACCGTTCGTCGAGCGATTCGAAGGGCACTCCGCCGGCCGTGCTGATTGCTTCCTCCAGCGGGCGCGGCTTGACGAGTCGCAACGGCAACGATTTAATCGCGGCAGCCAGACGAGCCGGATCCGCAAAATCTTCTTTCGAAACCACTTCACGAAGCAGCCCTGCCTTGACCCCTTCGATATGGGCCTGCCGCTGAAGATGCGTCGCCATCGTCCGTTTGCCGCGCGGCCGCGATAGGTCATGAGTCAAGCGTGGGACATCACGGTCAGGCGCAAGGTCGAGACGCAAGGTCGCCACACCCTGTACCAGGATCTCGTTGCGAAGAGAAGCGGACACCGCGTAAATGACGCCGCCTTCCACCCCAGTCTCTGTGATCACGAATTCTCCCGGATGCCAGGATTCAGCACCGGCATCATTCCGCACAATAATCGCCACCGACTTGACCGGGTGCCCGGCAAACTTTGTCCGGAAATGTTCGCTCCAGCCCACGTCGAAGCCGCAGTTCGCCGCCTGTAATGGCGCAATGTGAAGCCCGCGTCTTTCCAGCAACGACACCCATGAGGCATCGGAACCGAGCTTGGGCCAACTTCCGCCGCCGAGCGCCAGCACGACCGCATCGGCCTGGACAGATCGCGGCCCCTCCGGCGTGGCAAACGATAACCATCCCCGATCGTCCCAGCCTATCCACCGATGTCTGACATGAAATCGCACGCCGGCCTGGCGCAACCGGCGGAGCCACCCGCGTAACAACGGTGCGGCCTTGAGATCGGTGGGGAACACGCGCCCAGACGAGCCGACAAATGTGTCGATACCGAGTCCCCTGGCCCACACCTTGAGCGCATCTGGTCCAAAAGCAGTGAGCAGCGGCGCGAGCTGAGCGCGACGCGCGCCATAGCGAGAGAGAAATTTCTCGGACTGTTCCGAGTGCGTGAGATTCAGGCCGCCCTTCCCAGCGAGGAGAAACTTGCGACCGACAGAAGCCATGGCATCATAGAGATCGACCTGAACGCCGGCGGCACAAGCCGCCTCTGCGGCCATGAGCCCGGCCGGTCCTCCACCGATAATCGCGATGTGCATTGGTCTCCCATTCCGTGAAGCGTCGTTCGTGAAGCGTATCTTGTCCGAAGAAAAGAGCCTATAGCGTATGGCTTATGGCATGGGACCGGAGAGTCAATCGAGAATGGCACATGGCTCTGATCCGATTACGTGCTATACGCCATAAGCGATACGCTCTTCCCCTCAATAATACGAACACACATCACGAGCAAAGCGCGTCGATGCCATTTTGCCACGAACTGCCATGAATAATACGGTCAAATAGGCTATACTCTCTCGTAACGATGGATGAGCAAGAGCCGCTACAAATCGTCGAACTTCGGATGAGCTACCGCTATGTCGCTGCGCACCCCTGGGTGGTTCAGGCCGTCAAAGGATTCTTATCGGCCTACTTCATGGAGCATCCGGGGTTTCGTGTGCAACGATACATGGAGGAACTGGAGTCCGGCACGCACCTCTGGATCTGCGAAGCCCCTACCAGTATGAAAATCATCAGGCTTCTGAGACGGCTGCAGGAAGATATCCCTCCCTGCCACGCCCAACAGATCGCCACCGATGTGCCCGCGAGACCTCGCTACCTCATCGATTGCCCCGAGCCACCAACTGATTCCTAGCATCGGGCCATGGCATAGCCCGCACTATTCATGACGGTTCGTCGTGAAATCGCTGAGCCGCGTCGCGAGACCGACGCGACACCGATCGTCACAATCTGGAACCCCACCCCTCCTCCATAATGGGCCCTCTCAGGCTGCCACCTCTCTTTATGGCGGTGCTCACGTGAAGGCCGGTTGTCATTGGAATCAGCTCGCATACCCCTGAGGGTTATTCCTTTGCCAACGCCAGGCATCAGCGCACATCGCCCCAAGCCCACGCTCCGCCCGCCAGCCTAGCAGCTCGAATGCGCGTTGCGGGTCAGCGTAGCAGGAGGCAATGTCGCCCGGGCGCCGAGGCGCTACCTTATACGGCACTGGCCGTTCGCTGGCCTGTTCAAATGCCCGCACGATATCCAACACGCTGTACCCAGTGCCCGTACCCAGATTCACCGTTAGACATTCGGGCTGCTCTTGTGGTCGCTCCAGAACCGTCAGGGCTTTGAGGTGACCCAGGGCCAGGTCTACCACATGGATGTAATCCCGCACGCCGGTCCCATCCGGAGTGGGGTAATCATGACCCCACACGTTGAGACAGGCGAGTCGCCCCACTGCCACTTGGGCAACAACGGGCAGCAAATTATTGGGGATGCCCTGAGGGTCTTCCCCAATTAAACCACTGGCATGAGCGCCCACTGGGTTGAAATACCGTAGAATGCCGAGCCGCCATGAGGTATCGCTACGATGCAGATCACGCAGGATCTCCTCAATCATCAGCTTCGTTCGGCCATAGGGATTGGTAGCAGAGAGCGGGTGGTCTTCAGTGAGCGGCAGCCTGATCGGATCACCATAGACGGTGGCGGAGGAGCTGAACACCAGGGTTTTCACCCCACACTCCCCCATCGCCTCCAGCAAACGCAGGGTGCCGACCACATTGTTGTCGTAATAGGTCAGCGGCTGGGTCACCGACTCCCCCACCGCCTTGAGGCCCGCAAAGTGAATCACCGCGCTGGCTCCGCTCTCGCGGAGGGCTGCCACCAAGGCGGCACGGTCGCGGATGTCGCCTCGCACCAGGCACAACGTTTTCCCCGTGATACGCTCCACCCGCGCCAATGCCTCCGGATGGCTATTAGAAAAGTTGTCGAACACCGTGACCTCACACCCTGCATCGAGCAGCTCAACGCAGGTATGTGAACCGATATAGCCGGCACCACCAGTGACAAAAATCATAGACTCCTACCTCAGTGAGAGATGACCGTCATCTGTGACATGTGCGACCGCCTGTCCCCTACACTCGGCGCTGTAGGCCTGCTGCGGTCCTATACAGAGCCTCGTCTTCGTGAGAACAACCATGGTCCCTTACCATTAGAAGGCGGACATGTAGTGAGAACATTCAGACAGCCGTGTGGAGAAACCATCCTGTGAACGTGGCGTACGCGTGGATCATTGACCCCCGCGGGAGAAACGAACCTCGAGTGTTTCCATTGGTGCCAGCAGGCTCGAGTGAATGTGCTGCTCGAGAAATGTGCCGATCCATTCACAGAGCGGCTGCTTCTCATGTCTGTCACCCTCGCCAAGATACACCCGCCGTCGAACGCCTTCTGCCGATCGCAGGGATCACCTCCAGATCGCAGCGGCCAGTGTATAACCAGCCCAGACCGCTCCAACACCCAGCAATACTTGCGCGCCGACATTCATCAGCGCGAGAGCCGCTTCTCCTTCTCGGATCAAATTCATCGTGTCATGGCCGAAGGCTGAGAAGGTGGTAAACCCGCCGAGAATGCCGACAACCAAAAAGGCTCGCGTATCAGTGTCGATAAGCGAACGGGCATCGAACAGTTCCGACAGGATTCCGATGCAGAAGCAACCGAGGATATTCACAGCCAGCGTGCCGAAAGGAAATGCGATGCTCTGACTGAGCGTTTGCGCGAAGCCACCGACGAGATAGCGAAGGACCGAGCCAATGAATCCACCGGCCCCGATGAAGAAGAGTTTGGTCATCGTGTGCGTGCACAACTGAGGAGCACTATAGCCGCCGAAGTGTATACCAACCTTGTAGAAATCGCACCTCTGACAAGAAGCCGGCGTGGACTCTCGTTCCACATGTTACAGCCAAGTCCCACAGCACGGATGCCGAGCATCGGCACAAGAGAACGGCATTCGGGAAGATGCCGACGATTTGGCTACGATCGATAGGGGCGTGCAACGACGACCCCGACTACGTTCTCTGTTGCGCCCTTCAGACTTGTGGTTTCTCCGATGCTGGAGGAGTGAGTTCGCCGGAGAATTTCTTGTGAAGAAGCTTTCGTCCGAGAATCGTAATCCCCAATGCGATACCAAACGAGAGTGGGACGAACAATGCCGCGGCAATATCCGCATTGCGCAGCCACCCCATCTCATGAAGCCCCTTAAAGATATAGGCCATGAGCCCGCTGAGATAGTAGGCGATCACGATAACCGACAATCCTTCGACCGTATATTGGAGGATGGCCTGACTTTTTGTCGTCTTGTCGACACTCATCAAGAGTGTCAGGTTCTGCGATTGCAGCATGAGATCGACGCGGGCGCGAATAATAGAGATCGTCCCTTCAAACCCGCTTCGCAGAGTGTCCATCCGATTTAGGAGTTGTTGATAGCCCTCTGCCACCCCGGTGATCCCGCTGAGAACATACTCGGATATCGGGCGGTAGAGGGGAAGTGTTTGTTCGTTGAGTGACGCCAGCGTCCGGTGGACGATCTTGTCGTAGGGGACAGAGGCGGACAGTTCAAAATGCAACTTACTGGACAGCCGAGTCGTCTTTAACCAGTCTTGTGTCAGCCCACCGAGCCAGCGTTGAAGAGTCAGGGAGTCGGCGTGGCCGATATGTCCGCTGATGATTTCACGCTGCTTCAAGTGCACCTGTTCAAACTTGTAGGCCTGATCGACCGCAGCCGAAAACAACGGCTTTTGCATGAGCAACAAATGGTAGTAGGTTTCGATCCGAACAATGGCATCGACAATGTCTTTCAAGTGAGACCTGCTGGACATGCCGGACCCGACACTCACCCAATAGCGCTCGCGCCCATGCTCATCCGGTGTAAAGCTGGTGACCAGCGAGGTCTCCTCATCGAGGATCCGGCTGCCATAGAGGATCGGACCAGGAAACTCCCGGCTAAACGCCTCACTGGCCGGCAAGGGCTCAGCCATCAGGACGATATCAAGGTGGCATACTTCCACTCCAAGCGGTGTGGCTGGAAACCGGTAGTCAGGGAAGGTCATCGGGCCGAATGTCACCCCCCCAGCATAGTCGGATGGCATATGCCAGATTTGATAACTATAGTACTCCGTGTGCGCTTGCCAGATTACGATCAGCCGATCGCCGGTCGCCGCCGTCTTCATACCGTAGCCAAACGCCTCTCGAATCACCACCGCGTCGGCAGAGACCTTCAACGCCTCCAGGAAGGACCTGAACTCGTCACGACTTGCCGACCGCTGCGTCGGTGGATCGCTCATGCGAAACGTTTTGTAGTGGACGTGCGCAGGGGCGTGTAACCGCTCGGCCCAGAGCATCTGTGGCCGCTCGTGCAGTTTACGTATCAGCTCGCCGGCATCCGGTTTGCGCATCTCTGGCTCAGGCATCGGAGCACTCTCTGAGGTGAAAGAGGAACGGGAAACGGTGACAGGCTACTGATTCACCGGCAACTCTGTCAACTGATGATCGATCAGATAGGCAATGAGAGGGACAGTGCGCGAGAGGAGACTCATGCAGCACATGTTTCTATTGTGGGCGCGAGGAGCTCACCCGACCGTCCCCGTTCTATTGCGGCAACGATCTTCGGCTCGCTGCATCGTGCGCGTCCGAAGCGATTCTCCCCGTATTTCGTCGAACACCTGCGGCGATATCTGTCCCACTGGTCCTTCAACAGGGGCAGAGGACAACACGAAGGGCCAGCCTCCGATTGCACGTTGAGGGAACGAAGAACAAACCCGCCGACTACACTCCGCCATCGCAGTCGTTCCAAGATTTCAGAAGAAATCCACAGGGGTAGTAAGACGAGCTCGCTCTAGTCCTGTATCTTTTTGGGGTCTCCGTTGTATGCATAATCATACGCCTGCATTGCGCCTAAGACCGCAACTCACCAAAAACTGCTTATTTTCCCCATCTGAATAGGCGTCCCGCTCCGGCATGATAGTTGCATTTTCGCGAAGTGCCGGCTCAGTTAAGGGAAGGAAGATGGCTCATGGAGAATGCGTTTCCCAGCGTCATTGAAACCGATGGATATGCGCCACAGAAAAATCCACGGCGGCATGCGCGAAGGCCCATCTGTCTCCGTGTCGCGGTGGCAGACAAGTCAGGAATGGCCGAAGGCCAGAGCCTCAACCTGTCTCTTCGTGGCGGTGGGCTGCGCGTGGGAAAATGCCTTGTGCGAGGGCAAAACCTTTGGCTCAAAATATACCACGCGCAGGGGAGATCGACTGCGATCTGTGACCTGGTGCGTGTGAAATGGGTCGAACAGGGCCAGGTGGGGGTCGAGTTCCTGTATATCGCACCAGAGAATCTGCAACGACTTCACAAGCTTTTGGGCTATCACCGTACATTCACACTAGAGGATTAAATGCGCATGTCCTGTTCCCCCCAGATGTTCGTCGAACATATCGAGGCAGGAGCCTCCTCCAGTTCGGCCATCGGCATCGATGTCATGAGTGTCTTGCTCGAAACATGGTGTGCCTACGAACTCCAGTGGGTCGTGCATGAGCGCAATACGCCTCTCGTCTGGGCACATGTGGTCCAACACATGCGCGGCTACCTCGGTACCCTATGGATGTCAGGGGCGCTGCAAGGTGACACAGCAGGAGAAGCCTTTCGTGTGACCTGTGACCAGTCCACCATGACCCCAGAGGACATTCTCCATGGTCGTGTCATTTGCCTTGTCGGAGTCGCGGTCGTTACGCCTGGAGCCTTTACCTTCTATCGTCTCCACATCCAGCAGAATCATTCGTAGCGACTCCTTCTCGGACAACTCCTGGTCAGTTTCAATTCGCACCCCACTACCCAGCCAACGGCGATCTGCCCCCTGCCTGCACGCCAAAATCCGCAACAGGCATCACCGTCGTGAATGTGTCATCGGGAACGTACTATTCGCCGCGAGTACGCTGGCGAAGCCGCAGGTCTACAGGCTGAGGGCGACTGTCAGCGGAATACCTTCTATGGCTTCATGGAAGGCCTGGTTGGGTGAGCACTCGATTCGACTATCTGATGTGAGAAGACGATGCGCTGCCAGATCGGTGGCACGTCCCTGATCCATATGTTGCGAGACCCCGTCAGATCCCTAGCCCGCATGATTCATGAAACTTCTGCTGCAAGCGCGGATACGCGGCTCTTGGGCGTGAAACGTCTTCGATGCGTGAAACGTCGTTCGTGAAGCGTATTTCGTTCCGGAGCCGGGCGCTTCATGTTTCGCACCTGCTTCCAGCGCTTCACGCTTCACGAGATACGCCCTTCGACGGGCTCAGGGCGTCCCGAGCCTGTCGAGGGACGCTTCACTCGCTGCTGCGCTTCACGAGGAACGCGTTTTCCTGGCGATGTCGTCCCTCGACTGTGCTCGGGACCCTGAGCTTTGTCGAAGGGCCACGAACCGTCATGAATCATGCGGGCCAGCCGCGCGCGCTATCGTTGAATACGCAGGGTAGGGCCGGTTGCCAGCCATTTGGTCGGACCCATTGCAGCCATATGGGGCAGGTGTGAGACATACCAGAACACGATGTCTTGCTCTTGTACACCCTGATTATCTTCGTCATACCTCAGTTGGCCTCGAGCTCCGAAGCTCCAGGGAACATCCTCGCTCACGTTCGCCCGGCGAATCGCGACATCGTGATCGGCAAATCGGTCCCGTTCACCATCCTCGATCAGGGGGGCATACCCTGTGCCGGGCAGGATCAAGACTCCGTGTCCGTTCAACTGATCGCGAACAAACCATGTTCTGTGAGTCTCAGAATTTTTTACATCATTCCGTTCATTGGTATACTTACGCCAACCTGGGCCCCAGCCACTATCTGGTCCGCCGTCGTCATGGACGAATACCTGATCCATGCCGTTTCCGTTGATGTCGAAGTCAAATCGCCAGTAGGGGTGATGCACATGGTTGGTATTACAAGAAAGCCCTCGGCTTTGGACGACTGGACGGAGTTCGCCATCCTCTGACAGATGCCAGGACTGATAGATATGATATTCACCGATCCGGGCATAGATGCCGAGTTCCAGCCACTTCACATTGTTCTGAGTCGTACTCTCGACACAGACTTTCTGATCGCCGCAGTTCACGATCGGCACAAGATCCTGCAAACGTAACCGATCCTGGAACGGGCCGCAGCGCCCGTTTTCGGCGCGCGAGCCAAACCAGGTCAATGGATTCCACCAGACCATCTCCTTGGCATATTTCACGCGGATGACCGGCATGCTGGCCTTCGCGAGAACCAGCTCATCCGCATAGGTCACGTCTCGAAGAGCCAGGCCGGTGTTGTCGCGAACCTCCCAATCGAAACTCCAACGTCCCCAATTGATATGTTCCGACTGGGTTTCCGCGAACGAAGGCACAGCGGATATCACGGCAAACAGAACGATCAACCCACTCCACACGATTCGTTTCATCTGTCCCTTCCTCTCAGCAGGTCGCGGGAAAACTCGATGATTGCGTCATACGTCGCGACTCGCACAGGGGCCGTCTCGCGTCAGAATAGTCCGCATCCTGTTAGGAGCGAGGCGGTTCCTCTCCGGCATCAAGAACCGTATCCTCCGTCAAATCGACCATGGCCCAGTATTGGGGATCGCCGGACTGTCCGTGCGAGAACGTAATCCATATCACGCGATGTCCGTATCCCGGATCGTTCCTCACGAAGCCCCGATCTGGTTGCATCAGCAGTCCATGCCCTTCGAGAGACTGCACCTTCCCGGCAAGACGCGGATCTGCTCTCGCCAATTCGATCCCCCGTTGCACATCCTGCCGACCTTCCGGCGGCAGATAGCCATCGAGGCGGGCCGCACTGAACACTCTCGCCTCCTTCATATGCACTTCCACCGCGGCGTTGCTGCTGTAGCTGTAGTACACGAGCCGTACGAGGTGTACGGCATTACGGCAACAGCCGAACGACACCTTGCCCTCAGGGGGTAATCGGTCAGCGTCGATAAACCCCCAGCGACTGCCCAGAAGTGTGGCAACAGTGGCATCGCCTTCAGCGGCCTTTCGGAGCGTCGCGATTTCGTCGGCTGTGAGGATCGCGGAAGAATTTCGAGACCTCCTGACGGACGCGTCAAGGGCGGCGCCCGCCATGTTAGGTTTCGTGTGGCCGGCAGCATCGTCGCCGGTAAACGCCAGGACGTGAGGAGTCGGGATCCGGCTGGGGAGCTGGGTCTTCGGAACGGCAGTCTGCGCACCCTCCGGTCCAAATGGACCGCGGGACCTTGCATCAAGGCTGCAACCACAGCCGATGCCGATCAGAATGCACAGAAGAACGGTTCGCCGATTCGCTCGGTGTCTCACAGGCTCACACCGCCAGCTTCCCGGCAATCCCAATGGCGAGTTTAGAAATTTGAACGGCAGCCTTGATGACGGCAGCCCGTTTTTTCCTTGAGGCCGCATCGAGAATGGCCTGCTTCATGAGATCCTTATAGGTTGAGATCTCATCTCTGCTAAAGGGGACGATCTGCGCGATGGTCTCATGATTAAAGGTGTTCGCGAGCTGCACGTAGATATTGGACATCTCCCCGGCGTAAATGCCGCGTCTGAGGGGATCATTCTTGTAGGTTTCGAACTTCTTTCGCAAGGCAGCGACCGCTTCCAGAAGCGCCTTCTGGCGAACCTTCGTTTCGTCCTGCCTCCCGACAGCAAATTCTGCTGCACCCAATCGATCAACCAGCTGCTTGGCTTCTCCACGAGCCTGATCGACACGGCCGGCCAACTCGGTAATCTCCTGAGTCGCACCCTCAGCAGTTTCCATCAGCTGTTTGATAAGCGTGTCATTGTCCTGCAAAAAACCGACGACTCCTTGAATACTCAAGTTCATGGTGGCCTCCCCTATTGCCCGTCGTCTTTTTTGAGTTTATCCAGAAGGTCGACCAAGTCGTTCGTGAAGGTATGGGCACGGTCCAGACCTCTCACGCGTAGGATGCGCGCACCCACCACTTCCTCCAATGCATCATTGAGCGTCCGCGAATGGTCCAAGATCTCCATGATGCGACCGGATTGTCCCGGAGCCTGACCGATCAAGGCGGCCACAAACTCCGGGTCGATGGAACCGAGAGCCGTCTTGTCGGCAAAGGTCTTCATCTGAGCATGGAGCGCCCCGGTCCGTTTCCAGGAGTCGTTCAGCGCATTGGCTGTATCGCGTAAGCCGCAGTAGTCTTCTTCGAATTGATTCCACACCGCCTGTTCCATCCCAACGTCAGCCATGTAGATCTGGCCGACTAAATAGGCGGCGGCGAAGGCGTCGTCGCCTTTCTTTGTGGCGATATTGCGAAAGGAGGAGAAGATGAATCGGTGCTTGGCTTCCTGCATCTGCAGCGACTTGAAACTTTCGTGCAACAAGCTGCGCGCCTGTTCTAAAAACTTGATGCGTGCTTCCGTTTCATTCTGGAACAGATCGATGTTCGTCTGCGCCGCATCAATTTTGGTGCCTTCTACGTGAATGAGATCGCGTACCGCGCCGCTGTGAATCGAGTGACAACCCACGGCGTTCACGACGATGAGGCCCATACAGAGGATTGAGAGTCGTCGAGCGATCATACCGGTCTCCTTACAGAGGGCATCGACCCATATTATCGGCCTATCGCTCGCAACGAGTCGGCGAGCGACTGCACATCGCCTTGGGGCAGCGTGACATCGATATCCAAGTACTGTTTGATCACACCATTGATGCGGCGGAGCGCCTCGACATTGGTTCGGTAATGATCGAACGCCGTGAGGTCTACCGTGGATGACGCCTGTGAATCCGTTGCGACGCGTTGCTCAATTCGCGCGATGAGTTCAGGAAGTTTTTGTACGAGATTCGTCATGTCCCCTGTGCCTGCAAGAAACACCGTCTGCCCAGTGCGATCTTTTCGCTCGGGCAGTTGTTTGAGTCGTATGTCATTGATGGCGGTGATGACCTCAGGGCCAAGCAAATCCGCATCGTCTTTGGTCAAATCGGCATCAGGAACGCCGGTCACTTTGGGATTGGTGGTGGCCCATTGCAGCGCCAGATTCAATTTCAAACGAGTCTGGACATAGCGATACCACAGTTGATGCCGGGCGGTCACATTGCTGACCAGCTCCCGATATTGCTGCATCAACCGCTCATTCTCGGCATAGGCCTGATCCTTTGCGACCAACGCCTGTTTGACTTCTGGTGGTGTGGCGCACCCGACGGACAGGAGTAGCACAAGCGCGATGAAGATAGGGATGCGTCTCATCGGGGTTCCTCCCAGTGACTAGAGCGCGAATATAACGGGGTACGTAACCCAATTCAAGTGAGAATTGTCACAATGTCCTTCCGATTGCGGCATCAATCCATGCCGTCACAATTTCGAAGCCGCGAAACCTCTCGTATCCCAGGCCCAGCGGCACAGGCGTCAACCGAACCACTCGACCTTCTCTGTGTCTCCTTATCCCACCAGGCACAGGACATCGGATTCGCGGACGAGAACGAGTTCCTTACCGTCCAGATCAACTTCCGTCGTTCCGTATTTTTCATAGAGGACCTGGTCGCCCGGTTTGAGGACCGTAGGCTTGAAGACCTTTTCCTCTTTGGCCTCTTTCCCGTTCGGTTTTTTGCCCGACTTCGTTTCCGGTATTTCCCAGCGCCCCTTCCCGACGGCCAAGACCGTTCCTTCTACAGGCTTTTCCTGAGCCGTGTCGGGGATGATCAACCCCCCGGTGGTCTTTCCCTTAGCCTCTGACGGTTCGATCAGTGCCCAATCCTGTAACGGTTGAAGTCCCATGGTGATTCCTCCATATGTGGTTCAAGTGCCGGCAACAACCTACGTCGTTCTGTAGATGGCGTCAACTCGGGGAGATGGAGCGGGAGGCCTGATTACTCCCCTCGCTCGCGCAACGCGCTCGGGCTCGTCTGTCTGGTTGGCTGGTCTTTCTGGTCTGCCTGGTTCTTCTGGATGAATTTCCAGTCCGATCAACCAGACAAACCAGATAGACGAAATAGACCAGATGAACCAGCATTCGTTGGGCGCGCGCGGTGAGGGAGTAAACCAGGCCGCCCTAGAGGGAACTGTAGAAGAGCCTACAAGCCTCTCCCCTTAACGATTCGCCACGCTTCGGCTCTTGCGACTCGACGGCGCATCATGATGGTACTCGATGTGTAGTGGGAGAAGAAGGCAGCGATCAACTTCCCGGCAGGCTGAACTCGCGGAAATTCTCGAAAACTGTTACCACACCCACGTCGTTCACCCGATCACCAAACAAGGTGAGTGCCCAGCGAAATCTCACCGCCAGGCCCTCCCAGAACCGGACGTGAACCTCTCGATTCATCCGGCTCCTATCGTCCAACCGGTGACGCCGGCGCCCAATGGGCAAACAGGTCAGGTTGGCGGGCGCGGACACGCCACAACCATTGTGCACATCGAGGGACCACTGCGTGATCGTGGGGCCTCTGCAAGGACAGAGACTGTCTCAGTTTTCTCGCGTCTCATCCTTCTCAGGGCGAGCATTGCGCGGGCACAGAGGATCATCAGCCTCCATCCCCTTCATCGTGCGCGTTCCGCGAGCAAGAAGGACGACTGGCTACTCCCCCTCTGTAGTTTTCTCCTCTGCCAGGATGTTAAAACATTGCTCCAATACCGTCAGCCCATCTTATTCTCCTTCGCCGAATCCACCGCAACTTCCGGCCTTCGTAGCCGAAGTGGCTACTTCGGCGAAGTAGGCTGCTGCTGGGAGCGTCATGCATGACGGTTCATCCAGACATCGCGTAGTTGCCAAGTAGGACAGGTGCGCGGAACCCTGAAGATCTGAATTGTACGTATGCAGTACGGTGAGGGTACAAGGGGCGAGCCCGCCGGCCGAAGGCTTGTCGTAGCAGCGGACCGGCGATTGCAGCAGAAGCGTTCGTGAATCATGCGGGCAAGGAGCCTGTCCGACATTGCCTTCGTAACGAGGCGAAGGAGGCGCGGCCAGATGCGAGGCCGCAGGCCCGGAAAAACCGGAGGCGTATTCGCTGGAGTACGTTGAGGATTTTTTCAGGCCGAGCACGACGCAGATGGTCGCGGATCGTTCGCCGTAGTAGAACGGTCAATGTCGGACAGGCTCCTAAGTTGGGTGCATCAACTGTTTCAGCATTCTGCCGAAGGGAGAACCATGATCGAGCTGCCCCTTAAATTCTCATCACGACACCGAGGAAAAGCCATGAGGCTGGACAGCGAGGCCGAAACAATAACACTGCTGGGCTCACGAGGCGAACCGCTAGGGTCGGTGCCGTGGGAAGCCGTGATCGATTTGATTCAGAGCTCTGTGAAAGAGGCCCGATCCCATCGAGCGCTCCGAGATTTCCCCCGCAGTCGTCTTGCGGCGAAGGTACGCTATTCGACACCGGACAACACACACTTCGAGAGCATCACCTGCGAGGTCGGCGGAGGCGGGCTCTTCATCGAGACCCAACTGCCGCCGGAGGTAGGGAGTACGCTCGAACTGGAACTGATCCTGCCTGAAGATTCGGGCAAGCCGATCAAGGCGCAAGGCAAAGTGGCCTGGATTAGGCCTAAGGATGAGCATTATGTGTTCTTTGCAGGGATGGGAATCCAGTTCACTGAGATTTCCGAGGAAGGGCGGGCGCGCGTCCTGACCATGGTCAAGGCCCTCGATCAAATGCGCCAAGGAAAGTAAACCCTCTTCCCGGAGTCACATCACGTCTGGCGTACGGTGACGCATAGGGCAACCGCTCTGCTGCACGACAGCGGCAGGCCACGGCGCGCATCGACCGAGCATCATCCATCTAAACGATACGTCCAAGCTCGCGTGCGTTCCCACTCTTGGACGGGCACCCATGTTGGTCTACGTGCGGACGTCATGAATGTGTCCTCACATGCCCATACTCAGCGAGTGGGCTAGCGTGGCCTCTACTGCGCGCATCGAGGGACCGCTGTGTTACCGTGGAGCCTCTGCGAGCACAGAGACTGTGCCGGTTTTCTCGCCTCCCATCCTTCTCAGGGCGCGCGTTCCGCGAGCAAGAAGGATGGTCTGACCGCTCCCTTCTCAGTCTCCTTATCTATCTCCTCAAGAGGGTGGCCTGATTGGTCTCCCACTGCGCGCGTCCAACGAAGGCCGGTCCATCTGGTCTATCTCGTCTGTCTGGTTGGCCGGACCGGAAATTCATCCAGAAGAACCAGATAGACCAGAAAGACCAGCCAACCAGACAGACAAACCCGTGCGCGTTCCGCGAGCAAGAAGGACGGCTGGCTACCCTTCCCCTTCGTCCGAGACCGCGCGCTACGCGGGCATAGGAGACCGACGGGCCAGCGCAACTCCAACGTGAAAGTCCCCAAGGGGAAGGGCCGCGCGAACGTCGGTAGTTTTCTCCCCTGCCAGATGCTAAAACATAGCTCCCATACCCCAGCAGGCTGCGGATACGCTCGGTGTATATGGAAAATATGGTTACGCATTCCGCATGGTGTTGGGAACTGAATCGTCTCAGGATGCTCAAAAAGGCCGTCCCGCAAGGCCGCAGCCGATGGAAGCACCGGAGGCGTAGCATTTCTCACCCGCCCACCCCAAGCTGCCAAGACAGCTTGTTCTCCAAGTGGGCTACGTTGAGGATGCGCTCGAGGCGAGAACGCCGCATGGGAAAGGGCGCGTCTCGGCTCGCCGGGGTCGGGCGGGTGAGAAAGTCGACTTTTTCAGCATCCTGCTAGTGCCTTGGACAAAAGAAGGAACCTCTATGTCGTTGCCGATTGAGAAGCCGTCGTCCGATGAGTTGGCGCGAGAAGTCGCCAGGCGACGCACCTTTGCCATTATTTCGCACCCGGACGCAGGGAAAACCACGCTGACTGAGAAGCTCCTGCTCTATGCCGGCGCAGTGCATTTGGCTGGCGCGGTGCATGCAAGGTCCCATCAGCGTGCGTCCAAATCGGACTGGATGGAACTGGAGCAAGCGCGCGGCATTTCCATCACCTCCACCGCCCTCCAGTTCGACTATCAGGGTGTGCGGGTGAATCTGCTCGATACGCCGGGCCACCAGGATTTCAGCGAAGACACCTACCGCACCCTCATGGCCGTGGATAGCGCGGTCATGGTGCTCGACAGCGCCAAGGGCATTGAGCCTCAGACCAAGAAACTCTTTGCCGTCTGCCGCAAACGCCATATTCCGATCATGACCTTCATTAATAAGATGGATCAGCCTGGCCGCGATCCCTTCGAACTCCTTGAAGACATCGAACAGACCTTGGGCATGACGGCGGTTCCGTTCAATTGGCCCATCGGGGAAGGGGCTGGATTTCTGGGACTCTACGATCTTCAAGACCCCCAAGTCTTGTTCTTCCAACGGACGCTCCATAACCAGAAACGGGCGCCCATGCGCGTGGAGACCTTTCCCCACCCGAGCTTGGCTGAGACGCTCGGTGAGGCTTATGGTCCATTGCAGGACGACATTGCCCTCTTGATCGGCGCCGGCACGACATTCGATCGCGACCGCTTTCTCGCAGGCCAACTGACGCCGGTCTTCTTCGGGAGCGCCCTCACCAACTTCGGCGTCGAACCATTTTTGAACGGATTCCTTCGGCTCGCGCCTCCGCCGAGCCCACGTATGACCGCGGAAGGGCTGGTGCAGCCGACGGACGAAACATTCTCCGGTTTTGTGTTCAAGATTCAGGCGAATATGGACCCGCAACATCGCGATAGAATGGCATTTTTACGTATTGTCTCGGGTCGATTCGAGAAGGACATGATGGTCCATCATGCACGGCTAGACCGCAAGATCAGAATGACACGACCGCACCGCCTCTTCGGCCGTGACCGAGAAACGATTGAGGAGGCCTACCCAGGCGATGTCGTGGGATTCGTCAACCCAGGCCTCTTTGCCATCGGCGACACACTCTGCTCAGGCAGTCCTCGCTCCTTCGATGCGATCCCGCTCTTTCCCCCTGAATGTTTCGGCGTGCTTCGAAGCCAGGACCTGACCAAGCAGAAACAGTTTCAAAAGGGACTCCAGCAGCTCGAAGAAGAAGGGGTCATGCAGGTGTTCTATTCACCCGATCATGTACGCCGAGAGCCGGTCTTGGCTGCAGTGGGAGAACTCCAATTCGATGTCGTCGCCTCGCGGCTCGAAAGCGAATATGGGGTGAAAACCCTTGTCGAGCGGATGCCCTTTTCCCTGGCTCGCTGGGTGACAGGCGATCCCGACGCGATCGCTCGTATCTACTGGCCACAGGATACGCGCCGGCTCGTGGACCGGGACGGCCGCATGGTGATGCTTTTCGGCTCCGAACGGCTGCTCGCCTATTGCATGAAAGAGTATCCCTCCCTCAAGTTTCAGTTGCGGGAAGAGATTGAATAGAGAGGAACCTACACGACAGAGTCGATCCACCGCTCTACTCATCGACACATCGATACAGGGTTAATCCCACTTTAGCCCGCATTATTCATGACAGTTCGTCGCCCTTCGACAAAGCTCAGGGTCCCGAGCACAGTCAAGGGACGAAATCGCCCGACAGCGCGTTCCTCGTGAAGCACAGCAGAGAGTGAAGCGTCCCTCGACAGGCTCGGGACGCCCTGAGCCCGTCGAAGGGCGTATCTCGTGAAGCGTGAAGCGCTGGAAGCAGGTGCGAAACATGAAGCGCCAGGCTCCGGAACGAAATACGCTTCACGAACGACGTTTCACGCATCGAAGACGCGTCACGCCCAAGAGCAGCGAATCGGCAATTGCAGCAGAAGTGCTCATGAATAATGCGGGTTAGGTCGATCATCTCGCTGATCCATGTTTCAGGTTACCTGCGTAGCCTGATTCAAACAAATATATGAGCAAACCTCACAGATCAGCATCCAGCTGATTCACATGGGTTCGCTTTTCATTGCCGTTCCTTCTTGTCCTACCTGTAGGTAAACGAATACATTCTCTATCCTCTCAATAAATATACGTATTGCCATTTTTCTTCTCTTGTCCCCTACAACTTCCCTACTCGTGACCATCGCTCCTCTCTCCCTACACCGGTTATTTCAAGGTTTTTTGCAGTGACCCTACCGATCCGCAACGGCATGAGTATTGCGTGGTGACCACAGTGATGAGATGAGTAGCTCACCTCATCGATCGCTCCTAGCGCGATGTTGTGCAACGCTCAGGACTCAGGGACGTGCCGGCTGCAGGCGGTCGTGGAAACTTCCGCCTTACAGTCAGCAGACTGCTTGGATGACCGAGTCCGCTGAACAATCCGACAGAGACACCTGCGTATGAGAGATCGCTTTCTCCTGGAATGGTCTGCTCACTGCAGGTGAAAAGAAAAGAGGGCATCCGTATGAACTGGGCAAGAGCCATCGCGGGCATAATCATATTGTGGTCCAGCACTGTCTGGGGCGCCACGTTGACGTGGACAGCCGGCAGTGAACCGGATCTGGCGGGATATCGTGTCTATCAATGCAATTTGCAACCCTGCACCCTATCGTCTGGCAATGCGTCTCTGCTCATCACATTAGGAACAGTCGCAAGTTTCAATATCGGGACGCCGGCCACGACTCAGTACTACTTTCTTACGGCCTATGATCTTGCCAACAATGCCTCTGTCGCAAGCAACCTCGCCACCTTCACGCCAGCCGGAGTCCCTCCACCACCGCCGCCGCCTGCGGTGAGTCTGAAGGTCGTGGGCGATCCTGCCACCGGCCCGTGGGGCGTGGAGGGTTCCACGACCGATTTACGGGATGTCATGGCAACGGTGCGCTTGGATGGAGTCGAGCATCATACCGAAAACACCACACCCTATGGCTTCCCGAGTGACAACGGCACCACCGCCACAACGGGGCTATTCGGCACTGGCTCGCATACGGTTGAATTCGTGTTTTACCTGCAAGGCACCGCCAGTGAAATCGGGCGGGCCAGTGTGACTGTGCAGGAAGGGATCCCACCGCCGCCGCCACCAGTCGTGCCGCCGGCCATCGGAGCGAGTCCGGCGAGTCTCTCCTTCGCTGGGACACAAGGGGGCGCCAACCCCGCAACCCAAACCGTGAGCATCAGCAACACGGGGGACGGTACGCTCAGCTGGACCGCCACCGACAATGTCTCTTGGTTGACGCTCAGTCCGCCTTCGGGAACCGGGGACGGAGCCGTGACGCTGACAGTGACCACAGCCGCCTTAACCGCAGGAAGCTATAGTGCCACGGTAACATTGAATGCCACTGGGGCTAACCCGGTTACCGTGCCAGTGCAATTTACCGTTGCGACTGCCTCAGTGCCACCAGCCATCGGGGTGAGTCCGACGAGTCTCTCCTTCACTGCGAGACAGGGCGGCGCTAACCCCGCAACCCAGACCCTGAGCATCAGCAATATAGGGGGTGATACCCTCACCTGGGCCGCCATCGACAATGCCCCATGGTTGACATTGCTGACGCTGCTGGGTCAGGCCTCTGGAACCGGTAATGCCGTGGTGACGGTGAGTGTATCGACTGGTAGCTTGGCCGTCGGAACATACACGGGCAGTATCATCATCAGTGCCACTGGGGCCAGTTCGGTGATCGTACCGGTGACGTTCAACATCAGGAACCAACGGCGTCGTTGATCGTCCCACTCACTCCAGTCGACCAGCAAAGCATGGCCGCACAGCGCGAACGATCTGGGATAGGGAGGGGGTGCCTTGTCGATAAGGAAAGGTGAGCGAGACGGGTAGATACGCAGGAATGAGATTCACGGCCTGTCGCCGTCAAAGCCTGTATCCCGCCACTTCTCCAGCAGCGCGATGCGGCGCGCCAATTGCGCGACGGTCGCCTGATCGACCTTGCCACCGGTTCGCTTGATAAGTTCTGCATTGAGTCGGCGATGATCGATACCGGTCTTCCGCGATACGCTGCCGACGAGCGCGCGATGCTGGTCTCGCAATTCGTTCTTCTTGTCATGGAGCGGCACGATCGGCGCTACGACGCCCGTTCCCTCGCCGGCTGACTCCGCCTCTTCTCCACCGATCAAGGCATCCAACCTGGCCACCCCGTGCAGGGGCATGTACTCTTTCAGCGACGTGGCAGCCGTACCGAACAATGTGCGCTGCACTGAGGGCATGATCTCTTCCAACACATGGTCGCGTTCAGCCTTAATCCGTTTGGCGTAGTGGACGAGCGTGGCATCTTTCGGTAGGTACAGCCAGGCCCGCTGCGGTTTCGGCATCCCCTCCTGCATTCGGACGAATCGCCCGACCACTTGGCGGAAATACATCTCGGTCAGGACGTTGGTGGCGTAGACGCCGACACGAAGTCTCGGAATATCGACGCCTTCGCTCACCATATTCACCGCGACGAGCCATTGCTGAGTCTTATGCTGCGCGAAGGCGGCGATCGTCTTCGAGGCAGACGGATCGTCCGATATGGCCACATGGGCACGGCTGCCCGTGATACGCCCCACCAGTTCCGCGACCTGCCGAGCATGGTCCTGATTCATCGCGACGATAAGGCCGCCGGCATCCGGCTGTTCCTGCTTGCGCAGCCGGCGTAATTCAGCATGGGCATCCGTGATGACAGGACCCAGCCAGCTATCTTGCAACAGTGCCGTCTTGAGTCGTTCCCGCTGCAACTCGAAGGTGAGTCCATCCTCGAAGGTTGCCCGATGTTCACGACCCTCTGAGAGCCACGCCAGTTCTCCCTCGTAACTTGGAAAGAGAATTGGGCGGCAGACGTTCTCGCGAATCGCTTCAGCATAGCCGTACGTGAAATCAGCCTGGCTTTCGCCCTGCTCATAGCGCACGAAGGGGATCGGATTGTTATCGGAGCGAAAGGGAGTGCCCGACAGCGCCAAGCGAAAGACCGCCTCTTCAAACGCTTCCCGTAGGGCATTGCCCCAATCCTTTCCCTCGCCTGCGTGGTGCAATTCGTCGAAGATGAGCAGCGTGGGTCGGCTCCGGCAGGCGCGCCGAAAGACGTCCGGTGCGAGACAGACTTGTTGATAGGTCACGACGGCGCCATGGAAATCGCGGGCTTCGATGGCCTGCTCGTTCGTCAGCGCCGGATCCAGCTGAACGCCCACCAGACCGGCAGCGGTCGCCCATTGTGTGCGCAGATGATTCGTCGGGCAGATCACGAGGACACGGACGGCCACTCGATCGGCCAAGTACTGATGGGCAATCTTCAGCGCAAAGCGAGTTTTCCCTGCCGCAGGCGTCGCCATGGCAAGAAAATCTGGCAACGTATGGGTGAGGACGCCGGACACGGCGCGAGACTGCCACTCGCGCAGCTTGGCCGTCCAGGGAGACAGGGTCACCGCAGCTCCTTTTCCATCATCATCATCATCATTGTTGGGACAATAGGGGCACTCTCACGACGAACAGGGCGTGACTCGCGCACAGATGCCAGTACATAGATACTTCTCGCACAAAACAGGTGGTCCGGTCGATCCCCGATTGCAGCGGCCTCAGACGGTGCTTCGGCAAGCCGCGCTCGTCAGGGCTCGTTGCGATCGCCAGCGACGCCATCCCATATGTGGGGAGCCTACCTCTCCTTTCGATCTGTATGACATCAACGACTCCGCAATGTGCGTGAGAAATTGCTGCAGTCGCTCTTTCTCTCCAGCCAGCGACCAAGAATACCTACGTATCACCCTGTGTTCATTCGCCAAATAGGCAATAGAACTCCGCGGAAAACCGCGCTTTTCTTGCTTCACCTCTTCCTTGCCGTATAATCATCCTGGCCATACCCTACAGTGACCAGTTTCATGCGCCAACGCCGTGTGACGTCCATGACGAAACAGACCCCCAGCGCCACGATCCCTCCCCCCTCCAGGGTTCTCCCCGTTCGCGGGAATGCGCCGCCGCTCATCTCCATCACAACAGACCGATTCCCGACGTGGATGCGCGATCGTCCCATCAGGTGGATTGTCTTCACAGCCGCCATCATCACCCTGGTGACGCTGCTCTGTCTTGGGTGGACTGCCTACAGGGTCCAGCGTGGACTCATCCAATCCAGCGGCCAGCGCCTGGTACAAGCGGCGTCGGATGCCGCCGGCAAATTGGATATGCGGATCCTGGAGCGATACCGCGATATCCAGGTGCTCTCCTCCACTCCGATGGTCCACAGTCAAGACCACGAGGCGCTGACGATCTCTCTCCGCACACTAGCGCAGGCCCACTCGGCCTATCGATGGATCGGCATCACCGACTCGCAGGGGAAGATCGTTGCGGCGACAGATCCGTTGAGCCTCTCCCAGGACCAGAGTCAACGACTCTGGTTTCAACTGGCGCGCACACTCACCGACGCCAGGGTTCTGAATGCGCAGGCGAGTGAGCAATTCGAAGGAACGTCGGCGATCACAGTGATCGCTCCGCTACGCAGCCCAGACGGACAGTTTCTCGGGGCAATCGCGGCGATTGTGGATGTCCCCGCCTTGATAAGCATTCTCGACGAGACCATCCAGGGGCTCAAGCAGTCCGAAGGGATAGACACGTCGCATATCGAATATCACGTCATCGACGAGAAGGGAGACCCGATCGCCGATTCGACGCGGCGGGAGGACGACAACCTCACACAGCTCGGCCTCCCTTCGGCCGCACTCGTAGACCTCCATAGGGAGGGCTTCATCGAAGAAACGCATCTTCGTCGAGGGATCTCCGTCGTGACCGCCTATGCGCCGCTTCCCATCGCCCACACCGATCCGGCCCAACATTGGGGTATCGTGATCCAGGTAGACCGGAACGACATCCTCGCCCCCATGCGGTCGTTCCTTCGGGAACTGTCGATCCTGGCCCTATTGATTCTCCTTCCGTTAATGCTTCTGGTGCTGGGGATGATCAAGACTCTTCACGCAGAATGGAACTTTACGAAACGGGAATTCCAGCGAGCCTCCCACGCCGAAATGGCGCTAACAAAACGGACAGAAGCGCTCCATGCGTTGATCGATGCCGCACAGAAGTTAGCCGCCCAGCAGAATCTCGACGAATTGCTTCGGCAACTCCTCCTGCTCGCGAAGGAAAGCACCGGCGCGCGCTATGCCGTCTTAAGGCTGTACGGCGGTACGACACGCGCGGCGATACAATTCTTGACCGATGGAGTCGATGAGACAGCGGCCCAGGCCCTTCGACGCCTTCCATTCGATCAGGTGTCGCGCGAAGCCCTTGGACAAGGAGTCGCGGTCCTCCGCCAGGCTCATCTCACCGCGCACTGGGCCGCCGGCGGACTTCCCATGGATCATGCCCCCACGACGTCGTTTCTCGGCGTATCGATTCGATGCCACGACCAATCCTTCGGCCACTTGTCCCTCGCCAACAAAGCGACGCCTCAGGGTCTCGCGGAGGACTTCAGCGATCTCGACGAACAGATTGTGCTCACCCTCGCCTCTCAGGTCGGCACGGCGATTCAGAATCTACAACTCCTCCAGGATTCCAAGGACCAGGCGAGCCACGACTCCTTGACCGGGCTGTTGAATCATTCAACGACGCTCATGATGTTGACGCAGGAACTCGCCAGAGCCGAGCGAAGCCGGCAACCGCTGGGAGTCCTCATCGCAGACCTCGACCATTTCAAACGGGTCAACGATACCTATGGCCACCCGGTTGGCGATACCGTCCTGCTAGAAACCGCGCAGCGGCTGCGTGAGACTGCGCGCAAGTACGATCACGTCGGGCGCGTTGGGGGAGAAGAATTCTTGATCATCGTGCCTAATTGCGATCTGAACGCATTACGCGAGTGCGCCGAACGGTTTCGGTCGGTTATCAGCGACATGCCCTTTGACACACCAAGCGGCCAGCTCACTGTCACGGTGAGTATCGGCGCGACAATCTGGTCCTCCGAGCATCCATTGAGTTCTGAATTGTTGCACAAGATGGCCGACTACGCCCTCTATCGGGTCAAAACCAAAGGCAGGAACGGAGTCGACATCATCCCCCATCCCCACTCGGTCGTCATGGAACAGATGAAGAAAGCAGGATAACCGTCTCACGCAAGTCCGGTGTTTCTTTCGATGAACAGGATAGGAGGAGGAGAAGGGACAGGATTAAAAGCGGTAACTGACCTCGATCATATGAAAATCCGCTCCATGGGCATCTTTTCCATACATGCCGGCATCGGACATGTGATGGAACCAATAGCCCACGCCGATTCCTCCATAGACCTTCGTTCTGATTGCGGCATCCCATACCAGCTGGAACAAGCCCCCTATGTTCTGCTGCGCGAACTGCTGTTGACTGAGGAGCGCCCCTCCCCCTCCAACTTCCAAAGACACCCAGCCATCCTTCTTCCCGAATACAATTCCTGGGACCAGGGTACTGACAAATGCGGTATCCCCCGATGCAGTCAGGGCCCCAAGACTTCCCATCAATCGTGTGCCGACTCCCCATCCCGACTCGGAGTACCAGCCCCAGGGCATTGACCAGTTCGCCATCACGTCATACTGCTTGAAATATTGTGTCTCAAGCTTTCCGATGGGAGAGCCTCCGGTAGGCCCGCCACGCACCCCGATGCTGTTCAAGCGGATCTCCTCCGCCTGACTCAGACAGGGAGCGAGAAGGAACAGCGTAAATCCGATCGTAGCTGCCTGCAAAGCCCTTCGTACCATCAATGCCCCCTCAATTTAGAATAGAAATCAATCATGCCGAGTGACATTGACCCTGCGGTTCTTCCCTTGTCTTTCTCGTGAAATGAGCGATATGCGCGTGGGAGGTCGGCGTGAAGACCTGAGAGGAAAGCATAGCGGAAATCACACATGACTCCACGCAAATACTGTTTTTTTCGCCCTCGACCTCGTGATGATTGGACCCGCGCGCGGCCCCTCTGTCCACGCATACACGTTCACGGTTGAAGCCGTGTGCCATTGCGCTGAAAAAAGCGCGCCGATTGAGAGAAAAGGCAGCCCCTCAAAACCGATAGCTGACCTCGATCATGTGCAAATCGAACCCAAGCACGTTGCTCCCATAGAGACTGGCATCCGACATATGGTGAAACCAATAGCCCAGACCGATTCCTCGATAGACCTTCGCTCTGACTGCTGTATCCCATACAAACTGGAAGAGGCCCCCGCTGTCCTGATTGGGGAATTGGCTCTGGCTGAGGAGCGCGGCGCCCCCTCCGACTTCCAATGAAAGCCAACCGTCTTTCTTCTCAAACACCACCCCTGGAACGACCGTGCCGATGAACGCCGTATCCCCCGATGCCGTCAGGGCGCCGACACTTCCCATCAATCGTGTACCGACGCCCCACCCAGACTCGGTGTACCAGCCCCAGGGAAGCGACCAGTTCGCCATCAGGTCGTACTGATGAAAGTATTGCGCTTCCTTGTCTTCGATAGGAGAGATCCCGCTGACACCTCCTCGTATTCCGATGCTGTTCAAGCGGATCTCCTCCGCCTGACTGAGACAGGGAGCGAGAAGGAACAGCGCACAACCGATCGTAGCTGCTTGCAAAACCCTTCGTACCATCAATACCCCCTCAATCTAGAATAGCAATCAGTCATGCCGAGTGACATCGACCCTGCGATTCTTCCCTTGTATTTCTCGTGAAATGAGCGGTAGGCGCGTGGGAGGTCGGCGCGAAGACCTGAGAAGAGAGCATAGCGGAAATCACGCATGACTCCACGCAAATACTGTTTTCTCTCCCTCAACCTCGTGATGATTGGACCAGCGCGCGGACGCTTTGTCCGAGCATACACGTTCACCGTTGTAGGCTTTTCCAATGGCGATGAAGAACGGACGGCGAGAGAGAAAAGGCAGCCCATCAAAACCGATAGCTGACCTCGATCATGTGCAAATCGAATCCATGGACGTTGCTCCCATAGAGATGGGCATCCGACATGTGGTGAAACCAATAGCCCACGCCGATTCCTCGATAGACCCTCGCTCTGACCGCTGTATCCCATACAAACTGGAATAGGCCTCCGATGTCCTGATTGGGGAAGCGGTGTTGGCTGAGGAGCGCGGCGCCCCCTCCGACTTCCAGCGAAAGCCAACCGTCTTTCTTCTCGAACACCACCCCTGGAACGACCGTGCTAATGAACGCCGTATCCCCCGACGTAGTCACGGCGCCAAGACTTCCCATCAATCGTGTGCCGACGCCCCATCCCGACTCGGAGTACCACCCCCAGGGCATTGACCAGTTCGCCATCAGGTCATACTGATGAAAGTATTCCGCTTCTTTTTCTCCGATAGGAGAGCTCCCGCTGACACCTCCTCGTATTCCGATGCTGTTCAAGCGGATCTCCTCCGCCTGACTCGGCCAGGGAGCGAGAAGGAATAGACCGAGAGCAACCATGCCAAGCCGCAATTTTATGTGTACCATCGTGTCATATTTCTCTCTTGCACAGAAGCAGATCTCATCGCACATTCTCCGCTACCCTCTCAAGGAAGGTGCAGCCAAGCCAGCCTGTCCTGCGTACCTCGAACGAATGCTGGTTCATCTGGTCTATCTCGTCTATCTCGTCTATCTGGTTGATCGGACTAGAAATTCATCCAGAAGAACCAGACAGACCAGAAAGACCGGCCAACCAGACAGACGAGCCCGAGCGCGTTGCGCGAGCACAGAAGATCATCAGGTTCCATCCCCTCCTCTGTTCTGCGAACAAACAGGACAGCCGGCTAGCCCTTGCCGTTCCCCCACCGCATTTCCAATTCAGGGAATTTCGCCTTGTAATCCCGATGGCTGGTGCGGATCACCTCTAAGGCTTCTTCTCGACCGTAGATACTGGTAATTTCGACTTTATCGTGGATGCTGCCAGGCGCACTCTTATAGGTCAGGAAATAGTGCTGTAGACGATCGAGGAGGGCCAGCGGAACCTGACTGATATCGGTATAGCCTCCATACGTCGCATCGTCTTTCATGACGGCAATGATCTTGTCGTCCGCTTCGCCACCGTCCGCCATGCTGAGGCCACCGATGGGCAGAGCCGTGAGAAGAATGTCGCTGTGCGGAATGGTCTTCTCCGTGAGGACACAGATATCGAGTGGATCGCCATCCCCCACGACACCCGTACGCTTGGCCCTTGCGGAAAACAAGGCCGCAACTCCGTCACCGCAGTGGGTTTGTGGAACCAGTCCGTAATAGACGGGACAATAATTCGAGAATCGCTGCGGGCGATCCACCTTGAGAAAACCGCTCACCTTATCGACTTCGTATTTCACCGTGTCGGTCGGCACGATTTCAATATAGGCCGTCACCACCTCCGGGGCCTGGTCTCCGATATGGACCCCATGCCAAGGATGGGCTCTGAACATCAGGCTCATAAGCCGCAGCATGGAATTGGCTTGGTTGCCGCTCATGACTTCTTCTTCCATGTTCCTCCATGGGATGTGTGAACAATGAGGACTGATTGCGTAGGATGAATATGCGATGACCTGACAGGAAGAGGATATCGTGGATTGCTGCCGACTCCTTGTCGCAACTGCTGTTCGCCCGTCACCTCCTCCTGATTCAATAGTTCACGCAGTGGACCATCTGTCCGATCGTCCTTCCAGCCTTCCTTGTTGTCTCACAAGAGGCGGCTCATGGTCCTCCCCGCGCACATCCCTCACCTGTCTCTCACAGAGGGTGTAGCCAGACTGCCCTTGACTGCGCGCGACATTCTCACCCGCCCACCCACTGGCAAACATTTTTCACCCGCCACACCCTCCGATTGCTTCACAATCGATTTCCCGAGACGTGCCACTAGCCCAGGCGAGGGCCTTCGATTCGCTCTCTTACTTTTCACTGATAAAGGGCGTAGCCAGGTTGTCCTTGACTGCGCGCATCGAACGAGCACATTCCTATCGTGCGCGTTCGATGCGAGCAAAAAGGACACCTGGCTACGCCCTTCCTCCCCCTCTTGGCTGCTCCAGAAACAATCGCACCCCCACCTTCTGCCCCTTGATCCTGGTCCGGCTGAGGGTTTCGATGACCTCCCGAGCCAACACTTCCGGCACTTCCACCAATGAGAATCGGTCCATCACTTCGACCGCGCCGATCGCATTCGAATTGAGTCCTGCCTCGTTGGCAATCGCCCCAACGAGGTCGCCCGGCCTAATCCCTGCCTCTCGACCTGCACCGATATAGATCTTCGCCATCCCCGCCGTTCGTCCGCCACGACCAGTCTGGTTGAACGGTCTGCCCTGTCCCTCTCTCGGCATCGGGCTACTCGCCCTCCCACGAGGATCTCCCATGGGACGGCGCGCCATCGATGGTCGCTCCGGCTGCCTGCTTGACACAGCTGGGATATCGATTTCCTTCCGCTCCCCACCCTGCATGCGAAAGACCAGTTTCATAGCTGCCGCTGCCACATCCAGGGGATCTCCCTGATCGGCAAGTCCCGCGGTCACGGCCCGAAACAGATCCAAGTCGCCGACTGCGAGCACCTCTTCAATCGCGCTCTTGGTTCGTGCCAGCCGCTTCGTGCGAAGATCGGCGACGGTCGGCACCGGCGTCACGACAATTTTGGCTTTTGTCAGCTGCTCGATGTTCCACAACAGCCGCTGCTCGCGCGGGTCGATGACGGTGATCGCCGCCCCCTCACGTCCGGCCCGCCCGGTCCGTCCGATCCGGTGGACATAGCCTTCCGGAGACGTCGGTAAATCGTAGTTCACCACATGCGATACGGAGGGAATATCCAGCCCACGCGCCGCGACATCTGTCGCCACGAGCAGTTCGGTCTGCCCGCCTCGAAACGAATTCATCACACGATCGCGCTGAGGTTGATTCATCCCGCCATGGATCGCCTCGGCCTTGTGCCCACGGCCTATCAACATCGCGGTCAGTTCATCGACTTCGATGCGCGTACGGCAGAACACCAGGGCCGACTTCGGCGCCTCCATATCCAAAATACGAGCCAGTGCCGCCTCTTTGTGCGGCCTCGCAACGATGTAGGCCGTCTGATGCACCCGCGGAGCCGCGCCGGCCTTGAGCGGCTCCTTCGCAATCTTGATTTCGACCGGTTCCTTCAGATGCCGTTTGGCAATGGCGGCGATCCGGATCGGCATGGTGGCGGAGAACAACGCCGTCTGCCGCTCTTTGGGTGTCTGTTCCAGAATGGCGTCAAGATCCTCAGCAAACCCCATGTCGAGCATCTCATCGGCTTCGTCCAATACGACCATTTGAATCGTCTTGAGCTGCAGGGTTTTTCGACGGATATGGTCCAGCGCCCGTCCAGGTGTTGCCACAATGACATCGACCCCGCGCCTGAGTGCATGGAGCTGCGGACCGATGGCCTGTCCTCCATAAATCGGAAGCACGGAGATTTTCAATTCTTTGCCATAGCGCGTGACGGCTTCGCCGACCTGTATGGCCAACTCTCTGGTCGGCACCAGGATCAGCGCGGAGGGACAGCGCCGCGCCGAATGGGCAATCCGTTGAAGGAGCGGAAGCGTAAAGGCTGCGGTCTTGCCGGTCCCGGTTGCCGCTTGGCCCAAGAGATCGCGGCCCGCCAACAACGGAGGGATCGCCTCCCGCTGGATCGGCGTGGGCTCTTCATAGCCCAGCGTGTCGAGCGTGGTCAGCAATGCCGCTTCCAGGCCCAGCACTGCGAACCCAGGAGAAAAACCCTTCGCCGGCGTTTCAACCGATGGGTGAGTCGTGTCATGTTTCATAGAATGCCTCGATGGACTTTACGTGAATAGACGTCAGTTGATAATCGGACAATGAGCAAGCCATTGCCATAGTACTGTGATTCTACCGTCAAGAGATAGCAGGTCGATAAAAAATCTCTCTGTTCACCTACTCGGCTTGCTCTGCGATTTCTCAATGAACCGTCATCAATGAAGCTCCCCGCAGCAGCCGACTCCGCCGAAGTAGCCACTTCGGCTACGAAGGCCGGAAGCTGCGGGGTATTCGGCGAAATTCTCCGAAGCCACTACCCTCCTTCGCCAAGGCTACGGAGGGTTCTCCTCGCCTTCATCCCCGTAGCTAGCTACGGGGTATTCGGCGAAGGAGCATAACCCAGCCGAACGCTCATGAACGCCGAACCTATCATGTCAAGACGACGAAGAGAACATCCGATGCCGACTACCGCCTGCGTGCCGACCCGTCCATGCACAAGCCCGTTCTTGTACCATGCAGAGGGCCGGTGTATGATGGCCGGCAAGTCCTGTTCGACTCACTCACCATGACGCGAAGAGCATGAAACACCGCCTGTACCGACTCACGGACCAAGACCGGCAGCGTATCACCGACCTGCTGGTCGCCACACTCATGGCCGATCCCACTGTCGCATTCGCCTACCTGTTCGGATCCTTTCTTGAAGGGAATACGGTTCACGATGTGGACGTCGGCATCTATCTGCATCCGTTCGACACCACGCGCCACACCGAGATTGTGGCTTCGCTTGCGCAACGACTCACCGACGCAACAGGACTTCCTGTCGATGTACGGATCTTGAACCAGGTTCCCATGACGTTCCTATATCATGCCGTCCGGGGTCACCGGCTTGTTTCCAAGAACGATGACCTGCTGGCCTCCACGTTGGAGAACGTCTCTCGCCGCTATCTGGACATCGCGCCGCTTCTTCTGAAGGCCACAAAAGAGGCGTTTGCTGCATGACCTTGAATCCGGATCTCGTTCGCGCGCGCTGTGGAGAAATCGATGCCGCCCTTACACGCCTCGAACAGTTTCGAACGCTTTCCCGCGAACAGTTCCTTTCCAGTCAAGATCAGTTAGATATCGCCTGCTATCGACTCTTAGTCGCAATCGAAGCCGCTCTGGCGTTATGTTTCCACGTATCCGCCAAACAGCTGCATCAGGTCCCAGAAGAGTATGCCGGCTGTTTTACCCTGCTTCAGCAAGCTGGAATCCTTTCTGCCGACCTCACCACTCGCCTTCAACAGATGGCTCGATTTCGAAACCTGCTCGTCCATGTGTATTGGACCATCGACTACAACCAAGTCTATGACATCATCTGTACGAGGCTCAACGATCTTCGCCTGTTCTCGTCTGCGATAGCCGGCAGGCTCTAACCCGCATGATTCATCGGTCTACCCCTTGCCTGACCTTCCAATAGTAGATGTGCTTCCTGCCCTTCGCCGCGCGCTGGCAGAAGGCCGCAATGCGCTGTTGACTGCCGCGCCCGGCGCGGGCAAAACGACGTTGGTGCCACTGGCCCTGCTCGACGCGCCCTGGCTCGACGGAAAGAAACTGCTCATGTTAGAGCCGCGGCGTCTCGCCACCCGCGCTGCGGCCCATCGCATGGCCTCCACACTGGGTGAATCGGTCGGCGGAACAGTCGGCTATCGCATGAGGCTCGATACCAAGGTGGGACCCAAGACCAGCATCGAAGTGGTCACGGAAGGGATCCTCAGCCGTCTGCTCCAGCACGATCCCTCGCTGAGCGCCTACGCCATCGTCCTCTTCGATGAATTCCACGAACGAAGCCTGCAAGCCGACACGGGATTGGCTCTCTGTCTCGAAGCGCAACGGATTTTTCGCCCGGATCTCCGCCTACTCGTCATGTCGGCCACGTTGGACTGTGGACCGGTCTCAGACCTCTTGGGCCAGGCGCCAATCATTGCCTGCGAAGGACGGATGTTTCCGGTGGAGACACGGTATCTGGAGCAGCCCCTCTCCGGCCACCTGGATACGGCAGTCGTCCAATCGATCAGGCGTTCGCTCGCCCAGGACCAAGGCAGTCTCTTGGTGTTCTTGCCCGGCATGGCAGAAATCCGCCGCGTCGAACGAAAACTTCTCGATCTCAACTTGGGCCGACAGGTCCTTGTCGCACCCCTCCATGGCGACCTGCCGCAAGAGGCGCAAGACCGCGCGATCACACCAGCTCAGCCTGGCACAAGAAAGATCGTGCTGGCCACCTCGATTGCCGAAACCAGTTTGACCATCGACGGCATCCGCGTCGTCATCGATGCCGGCTTGTTGCGCCTGCCTCGCTTCGATCCACGCTCGGGGCTCACGAGGCTAGAGACCATTCGCGTCACCCAGGATTCCGCCGAACAACGCCGTGGCCGGGCCGGTCGGCTCGAACCGGGCGTTTGTTCTCGCCTCTGGACCTCTACGGAGCACCGGTCGCTCGCCCCTCGTCGCCCGCCTGAAATACTCGACGCCGACCTGGCGCCGTTGCTGCTCGAATTGGCCCTCTGGGGCACAGCCGATCCAGCCGAATTGTCCTGGCTCACGCCCCCACCGCCCGGAGCCGTGGCCCAGGCGAGGGAATTACTCGTAGGCCTCGGCGCGCTCACTGCAGAGGGACAGATCACCGCGCATGGACGACAGATGGCCGAACTGCCACTGCATCCCCGTCTCGCGCACATGCTGCTGAAGTCTGTGCCATGGCAACTCAGCCATCTTGCCTGTGAACTGGCAGCGCTATTGAGCGAGCGAGATATTCTGCGAAGCCCCTCCGGCCGGCGCAATGCCGATCTACGACTTCGTGTGGATGTCTTGCATGGACAGCACGACCACGCAGTCGGCGCGACCGTCGATCGAGGCGCCTGCCAGCGAGTCAGACGCACCGCCGACCTCTGGCAACGACAACTTCCCCGATCGGCTCATTCGGATCGACAGGACAGCCTCAATGAGGTCGGACTGTTGCTCGCACTCGCCTATCCAGATCGCATCGCCCGACGCCAAGGTGGACAAGGTGGAATGGGCGCGCGCTATCTCATGGCCAACGGCCGTGGCGCTCTCTTCGCCAACCCCGATCCGCTCGGCTCAGAAGACTATCTGGTCATTGCTGAACTCGACGGGGGCCAGCACTGGGCCAGAATCGATCTGGCAGCGCCGGTACAGCTTCGAGATATTGAGACGGCTTATGCAGACAAGATTCAAGCAGTAGATGAAGTTGTGTGGGATGACACGGCAGAGGCGGTTCGCGCGACAAGACAGCGCCGATTGGGTCAGCTTATTGTGTCTGAGCAGGGACTCTCGAAACCAGACCCTTCGATGATGTCGGCGGCATTAGTGCAGGGGCTTCGTCGGGCGGGACTGAACCGGCTGGCCTGGACCATGGAGCTTCGTGAATGGCGGGCGAGAGTGGCATTCCTCCGCCGGATAGAAGGGCAAGCATCGCGATGGCCCGATCTGTCTGACGAAGCATTACTACGGACGCTCGATGACTGGCTTGGTCCCTCTCTCTTAGGGCTCACCACGCTCGACCGAGTCACGCGGCTCGATCTCACCCAGCCGTTGCATGCGCTCCTCTCCTGGGAACAATCGCGCCGACTCGACCGGTGGGCCCCCACCCATCTGACCGTCCCAAGCGGATCGATCGTTCGGGTGGAGTACGACACGCCTGATCTGCCGATCCTCGCTGTGCGACTGCAAGAAATGTTCGGCTGCAAGGAGACACCCCGTTTCGTGGATGGGAAGATTCCGGTCATGCTCCATCTCCTGTCGCCGGCGCGCAAGCCAGTCCAGATCACGAAGGATCTCTCCAGCTTCTGGGCCCATGCCTACCAAGAAGTGCGCAAAGAACTCCGTGGCCGCTATCCCAAACATTCCTGGCCCGACGATCCCCTCACCGCCCCACCGACCGCGAAGGCCAAACGGCGGCCGCGTTAACTGGTTCATCTGGTCTATTTCGTTTGTTTTGTTTATTTGGGTAGGTTTGTTCAACCAAAAAAGCAGACAAACCAACTCACGGCCTTCCCATGCTGCAAGGCCATACTTCACACAGCGCACGGTTTGCACACATCCCTCCCGCACTTTGTTATACTCCATCCCATTGTCAGACCTGTGAAGCACACATGGAATATCCAATCGTCCTGGAACAAGACCCCGAGGCTGGGGGATACGTGGTGTATTGCCCAACCTTGAAGGGATGCGTCTCCCAAGGCGACACCGAAGAAGAAGCCTTGGACAACATCAAAGACGCCATCAAGACGTATCTCGCAAGCATCGAGGATCTCAAACGTTTGAAGAAGCTGAGGACCGTTGAAGTCAGCGTATGACCAAGCTGCCTCAGGTCTCACATGAACGCGTCGTGAGAGCCCCTACACGTGCCGGCTTCTATGTCCTTCGCGAGGGCAAACATATCTCGATGACCGACAACAAACGCCTTGTGATTATTCCTCGCCATCACACCATCAAGCCCGGCACCTTGAAGCAAATCCTGGACGCCGCCGACATTGATCACGACCACTTCAAGGAACTCCTCTGAAGAACGTAGCTCTCTGATCTTCCTCCTCACGCCTCATGGAGCATCCGCAGGCACAAACTAGCCGACAGCCCCTTGATGATTGAGTGTCGCCGTAAAAATTTCAGCGAGAACGCCCAGCCTATCTAAGCAACCATGGTTGCACTGCACAGTTTCAATCCTCGCCCGCCCTTTCGAGCGGGCGCTACTATACAGCCCTCACTTATCGCCGTCTCATAAATGTCGAGAGCAGGAGAATGTCCCCATTTTTTGCCCCTGCTCTTTCGCCGCAGTAAGGCAGTCTGGTCGTCCTCATACTCCGCGGAACAGAGACCGGGATGGAGCCTGATGATCTTCTGTGCTCGCGCAACGCGCGCGGGCTCGTCTGTCTGGATGGATGGTCTTTCTGGTCTATCTGGTTTTCCCGGATGAATTTCCGGTCCGACCAACCAGATAGACGAGATAGACCAGATGAACCAACCTCCGTTGGACGCGCGCAGGGGGAGATCAATCAGGCCCCGCCCCTAACCCGCATTATTCATGAGCACTTCTGCTGCAATCGCCGATCCGCTGCTCTTGCGCGTGAAGCGTCTTCGATGCGTGAAACGTCGTTCGTCCGAAAGTGGAGTTTCTAGTTTCAGGTTCCAAGTTTCAAGTTCGACCTCTGAAATTCACCAATGCGACTCAACCAACTTGAAACCAGAAACATGAAACTCGAAACACTTACACGAGATACGCTTCACGAGGAACGCGCTGTCGGGCGATTTCGTCCCTCGGCTGTGCTCGGGACCCTGAGCTTTGTCGAAGGGCCACGAACCGTCATGAATAATGCGGGCTAAGAAAGAACAGCAAGTGTGGGAGAATGGGAAGGGCAGCGTGGTCAAAGGCGTGACGTGCATGGTCGAGCAATGAATTCAATGCACTGACGCAATCGCTTCAAGCAAGGCGACAGGCTTCAACAAGTCAATAATCATGCCTGACCCCAAACTCCGCTCTTGACCCCAAACTCCGCTCTTATTCTCTATTCCCCGATTGAAAATTGAAGGAGATCTTTAGGAGCAATGCCGGCCATCACTTATTCGAGTGCCATGGCAAATTCATCAAGACTAAAAGACCGCCCCTCCCAGATTTCAGAACGCGGCATTGCAACTCTGTTCACAGGCTCCTTACCCATCAGTCGTTCCCCTGAAGAACTTCCGGCGGTAACAATGTCCGCACGGACTCTCGGGCATGTCGAGCCGTAGCGACAGCCTGCTCTGCCTCAAACCGATCAATGGGGTCCCAATCACCAGGATACCGCGCTTCGATGGTGTAGCGATTCAGTGGATGGATATCGTGCGGGCTCAACCCGCAGAAACCGTCGGCCAGCGCCAGGTTGAGCAAGACCACGAGATCATGCGACCGTGGAATATCGAGGCGTCTAGCCCGCATTATTCATGCCGGTTTGTTGCGAAAGCGTGCAGACGCGAAGCGAGACGGGCACTCGGAGCCGTGAAACCCTGAGGCATACTCGTGCAGTATGTCGAAGGGGTGAGCGGCGAGACTGCCCGTCGCAGCCGCGTATCCACGCTTGTAGCAGAAGCGCTCATGAATAATGCGGGCTAGAGGAGAGCCAGCCCTTCAGGTATTTCTCCACGCATTGCTGCGCGTGAAAGCACACGGTGTCGAAAGGACAATCCTCGTCGCGAAGGGTGAGCGTGTGTTCCGCGTTTCGCAGATCGTGCTCCGCCTTTTCGATCCACTGTCGAACGTGTCGGGACATCTCACGCGGCTCGGTCATACAGGACACGCCCTTCGAGCGCCGCAGGCCGTAAGACCGACCCGATCTGATGACGAGCCCGTTCAAACTCTTCGGGAGTCACGACGATGAGATCCAAGGGAATCGTTCTGTCCGCAAGGACTCCATCGATTTCCGTCGCTTTCCGCCGTTTCGACCCTTCCACCGGCATGACCACCAACAAATCTACATCGCTGTCCGGCCCCGCCTTGCCGAGAGCATGAGAGCCGAAGAGAATGATCTTGTCCGGGTTGAACTGAGACACAATGCGCCGCACCATTTCCGCAATGGTATCCGGAACAGTCATCTTGCTCAATCCTGTAGAAGCCATCGTCACCTCCATGGCCGACTAACCGGTTTCCATCTTCGCACAGCCGACAACAGTGAGTCGAGCGGGGATTACTTTCTCCCATCGTCATCAAGGAGACGTTGATGCTGTTTCAATCCTCGCCCGCCCTTATCCGCAGTGCAAGATTGCGCAATTTGCCGTCTCGTGAATGTGAAGAAAAGCAGACTGTCCCCATTTCCCCCCCCTGCTCTTTCGCCTTGACCAAGACAGCCTGATCGTCCTCATACTCCGTGGAACAGACAGTGGGATGGAGCCTGATGATCTTCTGTGCTCGCGCAACGCGCGCGGGCTCGTCTGTCTGGATGGATGGTCTTTCTGGTCTATCTGGTTTTCCCGGATGAATTTCCGGTCCGACCAACCAGATAGACGAG
>Ga0163146_10000932_pt1 | contig 41605 bp, 35 predicted proteins | sample OliLakLV19MP7G1_FD_148648 | JGI IMG/M metagenome (GOLD analysis project Ga0163146, IMG submission 148648) | Freshwater microbial mat bacterial communities from Lake Vanda, McMurdo Dry Valleys, Antarctica - Oligotrophic Lake LV.19.MP7.G1 | ecosystem: Environmental > Aquatic > Freshwater > Lake >... | reverse complement strand
TCTTTGAGTTTTAATCTTGCGACCGTACTCCCCAGGCGGTTCATTTAATGCGTTAGCGACGGCACAGACGGGGTCGAATCCGCCTACACCTAATGAACAACGTTTACTGCTAGGACTACCGGGGTATCTAATCCCGTTCGCTCCCCTAGCCTTCGTGCCTCAGAGTCAGGTATTGTCTAGAAAGCTGCTTTCGCCGTTGGTGTTCCTCCTGATATCTACGCATTTCACCGCTACACCAGGAATTCCGCTTTCCCCTCCAATCCTCTAGTCAACCAGTATCGAACGCAATTTCACCGTTGAGCGGTGAGATTTCACATCCGACTTTGCCAACCTCCTACGCACCCTTTACGCCCAGTAAATCCGAACAACGCTTGGGACCTCTGTATTACCGCGGCTGCTGGCACAGAGTTAGCCGTCCCTTCCTCTCCGCATACCATCAAAGTTGTAGAGCTATTAACTCACAACCCTTGTTCTGCGGTGACAGGAGTTTACGAGCCGAAGCCCTTCATCCTCCACGCGGCGTCGCTCCATCAGGGTTGCCCCCATTGTGAAAGATTCTCGACTGCTGCCACCCGTAGGTGTCTGAACCGTGTCTCAGTTTCAGTGTGGCTGGTCGTCCTCTCAGACCAGCTACCCGTCATAGCCTTGGTGAGCTATTACCTCACCAACTAGCTGATAGGCCGCGGGCTTCTCCGGAAACGTGAGGCCTTACGGTCCCCCACTTTAGTCTTTCGACCACATGCGGTATTACCTCACCTTTCGGCGAGCTATCCCCCACTTCCGGGTAAATTCCCACGTGTTACGCACCCGTTTGCCACTGAATCAAATGAATATTACTACCCACTTAATCCCGTTCGACTTGCATGTCTTATCCACGCCGCCAGCGTTCGTTCTGAGCCAGAATCAAACTCTCCGAAAATAAATTTTCAGACCGTTGATTCGGTCGCCAAAATGATTTTAAAACGCATTACTAGAAATAATTAAACTTCTCTTAAAACTCTACTAAATCCTTGGCGGGACTTAATAGAGACATTCTACACAACTCAATCTTTGGCCTATTAAGTTGCATTCTGCTCCGATGTCTTTCAATCGAAGCCCCATACTCATAAAAGAACAATGAAGAACCATTCCGGCTCTTTTGTCACCTAATCGCCATGCGACTTGATAACGACCTTCAGGAGCGTTAACTCGTGAAGGGTTAACAAACCTACTAAAATCAGCGAAATCGTCAATAGTTTTTTTAAACTTTTTTTATTTCACCGACCCTCTTCGCCAGAAAGTCCGCAGCGAAGAGTTGGTGAAAGTATCTAAATTTTCTCGATCGTCAACGGTTTTTTAATTTTTTATGAATTTATTTTCTCTGAAGCTTGCCTTAGCTTCCCCCTATTCATGCCCATCTTCTACTGCATTTCCCCTTAATTATGGATTAAAATTAAAATCTAGAATTTTTGCATGTCCTCTATTACGCTTTTTTACAAGTGAAAAGTAAAGACTTTGATACCTTAAGAATTCTTCAGTTTAATTTTTTATAAAAACATGGTGGCTATCCTTTTTCCCACTAGGTATCTAAAAGTTTTTATAAACTATTTCCCAGCTCAGACCCCATAAAACGTGCATAACCAAGACTAAAGACCCCAATTTCGCTTTCTTTATTTTTGGATTTTTCGAGAAGTACACATGAAATAAATTTTGTACAGCACTTTTTTAGGCCTTATTATCTAAGGTTTTTATCAAAGTTTTCCCACAAGCTTATTTAAGCTGATTCATTTGCCGTATTTTTACCAAGTGCTTGATCGCTTAATGTTGCCTCATTTCCCGTCTTTATCCAGTTTGAAGCTTTTCTATGGGGTTATAATTAAGTTGAGAAATCGTTTTTAATTGTTCAGAGGTCTTAACTGCCTTCTTTTATTTAGAGTACGTTCTATTAAGAGCTTGGTCACCCTCCATTTGAACGAGCGGCAGAGCCTCCTGCTTTCACACTAGAGATGGAAGCCAAGCTCTTACCCCTCTCCAGCCTGCTTTCTTTATCTCACCCTTTAAGCAGGGGCAGGATCTTAGCTTATCTATGCGGGATTCTCTTAATTCGCAGCTTGTCCCCAAGTAAGCTCTCATTCAAGTTTACATCAAAATCTATATACGTAGCGTTTTCGCAATTAAGTCTGTACTTTTCACTACAAATCCTCTATACTATCATAAGTAATATAACATCAACAAGTTAAGTTTAATCTATTGCTTCTTCAAGGCCTATTTTAGTGCTGATAACTTATGAAATGAGGTTTTATCGCTCTTGACGCATTTGAAGTTCGACCTAAGATTTGTTTGTACTTTTTATCATCCATGAATTTTTGGAAACAAAACAAAAACCCGAAAGCGGTCGACTTAATGCCTGCTATTGGGCTTAGGCGCTTTTATAAAACTCCTCCGCGACGCATTGGGCTCTGGGGCGTGCTTATTTTTAGTAACATCCTTTGGATCGGTCTAGTTGTCCTACTCGTGTCCTTTGCTTGGACCAGCACGAAGCTGGGAACCGCCGTGACTGAGTATTATTTTCAGGAAAAAAGCAAATGGTTAGCAGAGAAGCAGGCCAACCAGAAGGAATTGGAAGAGAGCAACTTACAAGTAGCTCGTTTAGTTTCCCTCCAGACTAGTTCCCCTGGGGATGTCGTGCGCCTAGCGGGCAAAATTTCTAAAGTTCTCAACACAGCTAATGGTGCGAATAGGAGCTTTATCGAGAAGGCTCTTCCCGAGGCGATACGGATTCAGGTTCAGTTCGGTATCCCCGCTTCCGCCACCATTTCTCAAGCTATTTATGAGAGCGGCTACGGCGGCAGTTCCTTAGCTAAGCAATATAACAACTTTTTCGGGATCAAAGCCTTTAATAATTGGAATGGTCTGCGCGCCTCTAATATGACGACGCGGGACAGTGGGGTGCTGACTAAGGCTGATTTTCGAGCTTATGAAACTCTGGGCGCAGGGTTTGATGGTTACGCTCAGTTTTTAAGGGACTCTGGGCGTTACGATAAGGCCTTTTATATGCCTACTGGTCTTTCTTTTGTCCAAGCTATCTTAGCCGCTGGTTATTGCCCTGACGATACCTACTTACCTGCTATCCAAAAAATCATGGCCAAGCATAATTTGGTTGAACTGGATGATATTATCAAAGCAGGAGCAAACGCTCCCTACCAATCCGCTTGGAATACGGAGAAAAATAGCAACGCTCCCAAGATTGAATCAAAGCTTTCCCAGATTATCCTCGATAATAAATCTTAATCGCCTCATCAGGCGATTGACAGGGAAAGATGAAGCGGAGGGGAATAGGCCCGGAGGGACTTGAACCCACACGGATTGCTCCACTGGAACCTAAATCCAGCGCGTCTGCCAATTTCGCCACGAGCCCATGAGTTCTTAAGCATCCCGCTTTCAGTGCTATTATTCAAGAACTGTTTTCAGTGCTGCCAGTCAAATTCGTCTCAGCGTAAATGAACGGTTACGTCACAGCGGGTCTTACCCTCCAGCAAATGCGCTTCGATTAGATTACCAGCCACCGTTTTGCCCTCTAGTTCCAGCTCGGTGCTATGCCCTGTTTGGCTTGAATGTTGAATAAAATGAATATCTAGGTGGCAGCCACGATAGATGCGCTTAACTCGGCAACTCGTCCAATCCGTTGGTAAGCACGGTGCTATGCGTAAGCCCTGCGGCTCGGCCCGCACTCCGAGGAGATATTGCGTGGCAGCTATGTCCATCCAAGTGGCAGTTCCAGTGACTTGGGTCACGTTTGCCCAACCGTATTTCGGGTTCTCTGGACCGATGATGTTACTCACGTAGGCATAAGGCTCCGCTTTATACCGCTGCAACCCGACTTTTTGCAAAGCGATATGGGGAACGAGCTGACGGTAGTAATGCCAAGCCTTTTCGGGTCTGCCCAAGAGTGCCTCGGCCATGATGGCCCAGGTATTGGCATGGCAGAAGATAGCTCCATTTTCACCACAGCCAGGGGAGTAGCCACTGTAGGGCTCCAGAACTTCCGGAAAAGAAAGGAAACTGGGGTGCAGTTTTTTAATCCCGCAGAAGTTGGTATCAAGCAGCTCGGAAACAGAATCCATGGAACGAAGTTGTTGCTCTGCCGTGCCAACGCCCGCTAAGACCGACCAGCTCTGGGTGTTAAGCCAAATTTTACCGAATTCACAGGCGCTAGAACCGATGGCGTTCCCGTCATCATCGAATCCCCGCCTCCACCAAGCTCCATCCCACGCGCACGCTGTGATGGCTGCGATCTGCTTAAGCCGTAGTTTCTCAAACCGTTGGGCTGTGGCTCCGTCATTTCTCACGAAAGCGAGCTCCGCTAGTTGCCGTAAAATATAAGCATATTGCTGCGCAGCAAAGAGAGATTCTCCCTTGCCCTTTTTAGAAAATTTACCAATGGAGTCATTCCAATCCCCATTATGGGTCAAGGGAATTCCATGCGCCCCTAGGTTAGCTTCCATGAAATCTGTGATTCGCACCAAATGCTCCCAAATCGGAGCCGAGCCCGTAGGCGTGATGCTATCCGCTGAAAGCCAAGGCAGCCTTTCATCTAGCAAGGAGGCATCGCCCGTTTCAGAGATAATAGCATAGGCCACCATGGGGACCCATAAGGGGTTATCAATATGGATACGCGCTTCCGCTGGCATTTTTTCCACGGGATTACATTGGTGGGGAGTGTGCCCATCTTCATACTGTTGACTCACTAAGTAACGGAAGGTTGCCTTAGCCCATTCAGGACGGCGATAGGCGATTGCGAGCATGTCTTGGCACGTATCACGGAAGCCTAGAGTGCGAACTCCTGCCGCATTTTGGCTAAACGAGCGCGAATAACGACCCGTCTGCACACTCTGAATAGGGCTCCAAGTATTCATCTGCCGCGCTAAGTCAGGCTCAGGTAGCTCCACCTGCATCACGGAAAAGTGCTCCTGCCACCACGCATCTAAGGCGGCCTTTAGACGATCCACTTCCCCTGCTTGCCGTAATGTTTTTAACGTTGCTCTAACACCCTCTAAAGCCTTAGGCCAAGCCACGATCGCCTGCTTCTCCGCTCCAAGAAAAAATTGTAGCCGCTTTACACCTTGAGCTGGCACCAAGGCCTTGCATTGCAACGCTGCGCAAGGATCACCGCAGAGAATATTCGAATTTTCGCATTTATTTAATTCCAGTGCCACGGGGTTACGCTCATCCCGATAATTCCCCACAAAGATGTCGCGATCACAGTCATAGCTCTCTACGGGTTCCGAGCTGGCAAAATAAACCAGAGGGCAATCCTCTAAGCGTGGATTAAAATGAAAGTGCCGATAGAGATACGTGATGGCCTTAGCTGGCTCATCAAAAGAAACCTGCAAGTTATGTTTCACATAACAAGCCCAGTCCGTGTCCTGCTTCCAATCTAATAAGCCAAATTCTACATAACCAAACACATCCAGCGCCACGTCGCCTAAACCGTGATTAATTAAATTTAAATCCCACACCATCGCATTGGTTCCTGGCGCAATAAATAAATCCAAAACCGCCTCCATCTCCCCACGTCTAGCCGTGAAGCGCGTCAACCCTGGCCGATGTTCCGCCTGCCACGCATCGAGCGGAGTTTCCACTGGACGCCACGTCGGAGACCAGACCACGCCGTTTGGTTCACGCAGATAGACGTAGAAACCTGGACTATCAATCGGGAGATTGTATTGGCGATACCGCGTCATGCGGTTTTTCAGCGGCGTCTGCCACCACGCGCAGCCACCGCCAGCCTGCGAGACAAAAGCGTGTAAATCTCCATTGGAAAGATAATTAATCCATGGCTGCGGCAACTTGGGATCCGTCACCACCACAGACCGTTCCGCATCCTCAAAATGATAGGGCAGTACTTTCATCGTATTTTCTGAAGTCGTGGCCATGTTATTTAAAGTAATTTGGAATTTCTAACAATAACCGGCCCTTCACCATCGGTAGAAGAAAGGCGCCGCTTACATTCCGTTGCAGTGACTCACCCGTCTCATAAACATAAACTGCGCTGACCTGCTTAGGACATCTCAACGCCTCCCCCGCAAAGGACATGCGCTCCTCACACACATCAATGTCCAACGACTTCCGCACTGGCACATAATGTAGCAGCGTAAGGATGAGATCCTTATTCCGCCGTCGTGGAGAACAAGTCACCGTCGTGGGTAATCCAGCCCCGAACGGTGCCTCCCCGATCAAATGCTTCATGGCTAACAACCACCCATCACGCGCCGTAGTGTTGCCCGCTTGGCGATACTCGCGGAAAATCGGGTCGGCAAAATAAACAAAGTTCTTCCCCCCAATGGCAGCTGGAAATTTATCCGCTTTAGCTAAAGGCGGCGTCTGGCAATGCGAACTATACGTCACGTCAGTTCGATTAAAATACGGTAACACCCGCTCAATTAAAACACTTGTCCCCTTACCGCCCAGAGCATTCATGCCCTGCGTATAAAAAACCCGATCACTCTTTGCTGCTTCTGGCCAAAACGATGCCTGAGCCCGCCAGAAGGAGGGAAACTTTTCCACTTCACCGTGGAAACTTAACGGGAGAAAATCTAAAGCCCATTTCCCGGCTGCATCAAACCCTGCACGGTAAGAAATGATAAGTTTCCCGCCCTTATCATAGTAAGCTTTTAACTTAACCTTAACCTCGGGCGAAACCACCGTCGTATCAGTCAAAATCAAAACCGCATATGGTTTATAATCACTCACCCCATCCAGCACGGCACATTCATAATGAGACTCCTCACACATTTGCACCACACCTTCCTCGCTCTTAGCCGACGTGTCACAATCCAGCCCCGGATAACTCGGCGTCACCACACCCACTTGTACAAAAGGCTTCGAGCCCTCATAAAAAGGTTCTGCCTTTTCACACTGCTCATAGACCGCCCCGATGAGTTGATAGGCCGCTGGATCCAGCACTCCGCGCGGAGGTAACTGATCCCCGACTGAGTTCGCACCGCCTAGGGACTGACTGCGGAAACACTCATACTCCAAAGCAGCTTGAGGCTTCAACCCGCCAAAATCTCCCCACATCTTTTGGAACCTTCCCGTCATGCCTAACCATGGCTTATCCCAAGTGAACACCGTCCGTGCCAGACGCGGGAAATGATAGTAACCCCAGAATCCCGAGGGCAATGACTCCACCTCAAAGTGTGTCATATTTTTATACCGTGGCCGAACCCCTGCATCTGGAGTCATGAAACAATCCGCACCCGCATTAAAAAATGTCGTGGCCTGAGGATGCTTAGCCTGAACGATTTTATTAAATTTTTTAGATAAAGCCGCTTGGCAATACGCTTGGAAATACTCATGCGTATCTATCCCGTCATTCAGCCAATTATTTTTCTCCCGAATCTTCCGACAGGGGTCACTCCAACATGCACCCTTAGGAAAAAAGCAAATATCAAAAAATACTCCATCAACGTCATAACCATCTAACACTTCTTGCAAATGCGCCTCGATGTAATCTTGGTAATCTGGATGCATCCAGTTCAAAAACTTCCACTGCCCAGGATGTCCATGTTCCCAATCCGCAAAAAGCCCATTCTTCCGCATCATCCGCCACTCTGGTTTCTTTAAAGCGATGTCCGCTTCCCACGCCATCGTCGTGTAAATCGGGCAACGAATCCCCTCCCGATGCAGCGCCTCAATCGTCTCACCTAACATATCCCGCCCCTTTAATGCTGGATGCTCAACTCCAGCTTTTGTCGGGTAATAACACATGCCATGATGGCACTTAGAAAAAACCGTTACGCTATTCACGCGAGCCGCCTTCATCGTCTTAGCAAAAGTGCGCGCATCGAAATCCTTTAACAAATCCGGGATCAGCGGCGAGGTATGAAAATCCAGATGAATTTGACGTTGGTGGGTGACTAAAGGATGAAGGGAAGTGCTCATAGAATATAGTGGAACCCCGATAATCTCAAAGCCCCTGCTAGAGTCAATCTGAATACAAACACTTAAGCACCTTCCCTGAATAAATCGTCTCTCTGCCATTTCCTCGTCGGGTTCTCTGGTGTTTCTAGCACTGTTTACGCTAATAAAGAATGATCAAGGAGCGAGTTTATCTATCATTCCCATAATCCATAATTGTCTCTTGGTTAAACGCTGCGCTGCATCAATAATGCAGGCAAAATTTTAAATCTTGGTTGAATAATCTGCTCGAAATCTCCCTATTTACCTTATTTCGCTTGGTTTAGCGTTTTTTTTCTTGTTGCGGGATGCATCGTATGAACTACGTTTTTGATCCATGACTAAGACTGCACAAGAATCCTTCGCTGTTATTGCTCATACCCCTCTCCCTTCCCCATCCATTCCGTGTGACCTGTGTGGTTCTACAGACGAAGAAGAGCTATGCCTGACGGACCGCGATGGCAACCACCTACGCACGATGATTTGCCGCAGTTGCGGTTTGGTCTATTCCTACCCCCGTCCGGGTTCTAAGCAGGTTCGCGATTACTACGAGCACAGTTACCGCATGGATTACAAAGCCACCTTCCAGCCGAAGCCGAAGCACGTTTATCGTGCGGGCAAGGTTGCGTTGGCCCGCTTCCACAGACTTGCGCCGATTCTCAAGCGTGGAAGTCGCGTCCTAGACTTTGGCGCAGGCAGCGGCGAGGTCGTTTTCGTGTTGCGAGCGATGGGCTACGATGCATCTGGTTTCGAGCCCAACGGCGGCTATGCCCAATTTGCGTCTGAGGTTCTCGGTCTTCCCGTTGCCCACAACTTCTATCAAGAGGCCCGTATAGAGCCAGAGTCACAGGACTTCATCACGGCCTTTCACGTGTTAGAGCACTTGGAAAGCCCTTACGATGCACTGGGGTATATGAACCAGTGCTTGCGGCCAGGCGGTCAGGTGATGGTGGATGTGCCCAACGTCGAGGCGATTTGTCAGTGGCCCCGCAGCCGGTTTCATCGGGCACACCTCTTTAATTTTAGTCCGGCTACTCTCAATATGCTCGGGAGGAAGTTGGGCTATAAAGTGGTCAGTAGTTCGGTCTCCGCTGATGGTGGAAATATCACCGTGGTTTTTCAGAAAGGAGGAACAGCGTCCCCAGTATCAGGCGAGATTCCCGGCAACTACGAGCGCGTCAGCTCCCTTGTGCGCGGCCACACAGCGTGGCGGCATGTTCTCAGTCGCCATCCTTACACGCGGCCGTTCCATAAGATTGCAGCACGCCTTGAGGAGCTGCGAGCGGTCAGGAAGACGATGTCACCGAGAGAGATTCTCGATGGCTTGATTGCGCGCGAGTTGCGCGATGCATGAGGTCAGATAAATGGTGACCCCCTGTTTCTCAACGGGGTCTCAGCGGTTGAGTTCGGTCGCTTGGCTTTGTGCCTGATTCAGGCGGGGAGGGTTAGTCCCCGAGAAAGCAGCTTCAGATTCCGTTCCTGTTGCTGTGGCTTCCGTGCATCAGATGGACTATCTTGTAACATGGAATTCTAAACATCTTGCGATTCCTTAAACTCGCAACCGCCTGCGTGCCACGGTGGCAGATGCGGGATTCCGATTACCAGCCATGTGCAGCCCAGAAGAACTAATTCAATACGATGAAAACATTTGATACTCCCACACTAGCCGCTGATCCCGTCATTTCGGAGGTTCGCCGCGCAATAATTGCAGTAGCGGAGAAATACGGTTTTGACGTGATTGCTATGGAGCGAGCGTTACGCAAAATCGATGTAAAAGAAAATGCGAACAAGGCGGTGGAACCTAAGCCTTTTTCTTTTTTCTAAATCATACTTAGAGCACTCTTACTTTCTGTTGTTTGGCGGGGTTTTAAGGTATCTTTTCTTAAATGCCTTTACGTTCTCTCGTCGTTGATTTTAATTCTTACTTTGCCTCGGTGGAGCAGCAGGAAAATCCAGCTCTGCGCGGTAAACCCGTGGCCGTGGTGCCCCTGATGGCGGATACGACCTGCTGCATAGCCGCTAGCTACGAGGCTAAAGCTTATGGAGTCAAGACGGGGACTCGGGTGGGCGATGCTAAAAAAATGTGTCCAGGGCTCCAGCTCGTTCAAGCAAAACATGCGGGTTATGTGCGTTACCATCATGAGCTAGTGGCTGCCGTGGAGTCCTGTATTCATGTAGAGCGGGTTATGTCGATCGATGAGATGGCTTGCTCCTTACCAACAAACGTGCGAGAAACCGCCCAAGTCGTGGATTTGGCTAAGCTCATCAAAAAGACAATCTTTGAAAACGTGGGAGAGTATTTAAAGTGTTCCATCGGCGTAGCGCCTAACGTGTTCTTGGCTAAGACAGCTTCTGATATGCAGAAACCCGACGGGCTGGTTGTTTTACAGTTAGAAGAATTACCCGATAGGCTATATGAATTGGAATTACGGGATCTCTGTGGTATAGGACACAATATGGAAGAAAGATTACATCGTCACGGTATCTTTACCGTTAAAGCTTTATGTTTGGCCGATCAAGATTTCCTCCGTAAAGTCTGGGGAGGGGTAGAGGGTCAGCGCATGTATGATCGCTTACGGGGAGACGAGGTCTGGCAGCCGGCCACGAATAAAACAACTATCGGCCACTCTCATGTTTTACCTCCTGCTAAGCGTAATGACGAGTCGGCTCTCGCCATTTTAGATAATCTTTTACAAAAGGCTCTGACCCGTTTACGCAAGGCGGGTTATTTAGCCGCAGGCTTGCACTTGTCCGTAAAGTATGTGGATAAACGGAGCTGGGCAGACGACGTTACTTTCCAAGAAACGCAGGACACGCTAGAGGCTCTGCGACTTCTTCACATTTTATGGAAACGTCGCCCAAACCATCCCGAACCTATCATGGCCGTGGGCGTGACTTTATTTAATTTAGTTGCGGAAACTAACCACACCTTATCGCTCTTCCCGAAATCAACTGATCGTAAAAAGCTTAACCAGATGATGGATCAATTAAATGAAAAATTTGGTAAGCACACGCTTTACTACGGCGGCGCCTTCGACGCCTTAAAAGAAGCTCCCATGCGAATCGCCTTTACCCACATCCCAGACTTAGATTTAGAATCTGACGTGGATTAAAGAGCGTTGCTCACGCTTAATCAAACACTCACCACATGCCACACCCTAGTTGTGTCGGTAAAAGAGAAATCAAGTTTCCGCCGCTTGACTCCGCTCTTCTTGATCGGTTTTTCCTTTTCTCACCCAGACGGCTAGGATGGCCATGTCCGAAGGGTTCACCCCAGAAACCCGGCCAGCTTGGCCGAAGGAACGAGGTCGGATTTCCCTCAACTTGATACGAGCCTCGGTTTTTAGGCCTTGGATTAAATCATAATCTACCCAGTCGGGAATGGTCTTATCCTCCTGAGTTTTGGCTCGCTCAATTTGCAGAATTTCCCGGTCCACGTAGCCAGCATATTTAATATCCGTCTCGACTTGTTCCGCTATTTCTAAAGAAACCTTCCTAAATTCTTCGGGTAAGCTAGCCCAGATAAACTCCGGCTTTTTCATATGTTCTTGCAAGGTCTGGGTATGCCCAGGCAAGCGGGTTTTACTTAGCTGTTCCTTCAAGGACTCAATGGCCCTGCGCTTTTCCCGCAATTTTTCTAAGCGAGCCGCTGTAGCTAGCCCCAGTTCCGCCCCGATCTCGGTCAAACGCAGGTCTGCATTATCCTGACGCAGCAAAAGCCGATACTCCGCCCGTGAGGTGAACATGCGATACGGCTCCCTCGTTCCCTTCGTGACTAAATCATCAATCAACACCCCAAGATAAGCCTGATGCCGCCCCAAGATCAGCGGAGGTTTCCCTTGAACCTTCAGAGCCGCATTCATCCCCGCAATCAAGCCCTGCCCAGCGGCCTCCTCATAGCCAGAGGTTCCATTGATCTGACCCGCAAAATAGAGACCCTCAACCTTCTTGGTTTCTAGACTAGCTTGAAGCTGAGTCGGGGGGCAAAAATCATATTCCACCGCATAACCAGCCCGCATGATTTCTACATTTTCTAAGCCTTCGATACTGCGGATAAAGTCATACTGCACCTCCACTGGCAGACTGGTGGAACATCCGTTAATGTAATACTCATCCGTGTGACGGCCTTCAGGTTCGAGGAAAACCTGGTGTCGCTCCTTATCAGCAAAGCGCACGATCTTATCTTCTAAGGACGGGCAGTAACGCGGGCCAACTCCTTCGATGATCCCACAGTAAAGCGGTGATTTATCTAGGTTCGATTTCACAATCTCAGCCGTCTTGAGGTTGGTGTAAGTTACCCAGCAAGGAATTTGTTCCACGTGGAACATTCCGCCATCCCCAGCCTTTTCCCAATAGTTTAGGGTAAAGATGTCGTGCTTTCCTTTTTGGACAAGTTCTGGCATGTAGGTAAACATAGGGGCAGGAATATCCCCGTCTTGCCGAGCCAATTTACTAAAATCGATACTCTTTCCGTTCAATCGTGGCGGCGTGCCCGTCTTTAAGCGTTGCACCTCGAAGCCTAATCGACGTAGGCAGTCTGAGAAATCACTGACCCCGTCTCCCATGCGTCCGCCTGTGGCATTCTTCAGCCCGACGTGCATGAGCGCTTTTAAAAAGGTTCCTGTCGTTATGATTACCGACTTCGTTTCATAGCGCACTCCCATGCTCGTGATCACGGCTTTAACCTTATCTCCCACGGTCTCGATATCGCCGATGTTACCCTGCTTCAAATCCAGATTAGGCTGAGCCTCAATCGTGGCCTTCATCCGGAATTGATAGGCCTTCTTGTCCGCCTGAGCTCGAGGAGCCCGCACGCTGGGGCCTTTTTTCATGTTTAGCATGCGGAACTGGATCCCTGTGGCATCTGTGTTTAATCCCATCTCTCCGCCTAAGGCATCGATCTCCCGCACCATGTGTCCTTTAGCTAAACCGCCAATCGCTGGATTGCACGACATCTGCCCGATCGTATCAAGGTTCATCGTCAATAAAAGAGTGCGACACCCCATCCGCGCTGCTGCCAGTGCCGCCTCGCACCCGGCATGGCCAGCCCCCGCCACTACGACATCATAAGATTTTGGATAATTAAACATGTTAACTCGTTGCCTATCAGTAGTTTATGATTATATTTGTTGAAAAATAATCACTACCTACTTTAGATACTATGCCATCTTTACGCCATAGAGCAATCCTCGAAGGCATAAACTTTGAGTAACCTCCCACTTAGCGAGTGACAACGCACCTTTGACCCTTAACCATAGTGCTTCATGATGGATTCACGATACAAAGCTATTCAGCGTATTTTTATTTATGCCTTAACCCTAAACATTCTTTTAGCTGTCATCAAACTTTACGTAGGCTGGCAAACGAAAAGCCTCAGCGTGATCTCCGACGCTCTGCACTCCTTTCTGGACGGAGCCTCTAGTGCCGTCGGAATGTTAGCCATCTACATGGCCGCTCAACCACCTGATAAGCAACATCCCTACGGTCATCGTAAATACGAAATTATCGCCACCTTCGTTCTCGCCGGCCTCCTACTCCTGAGTTGTTGGGAAATTTTAGGCACCGCCTTCACGCGCCTACTTCACCCCGTGCTCACTCCGAGTTTTTCTTGGGGTGCGGTCCTCGCTCTGTTAGCCACCCTTGGCATTAACTTCGCCTTCTCACGTTACCAACAAATTAAGGCTGAGGAATTAGGCAGCCCGCTTCTCGCAGCAGATGCCGCACACACCCGTTCCGACGTGTATGCCACCGCCCTAGCCCTGACTGGCCTAGGCACGGCTCACTTCGGTTGGTTTTGGATGGATGCTGTGGCCGCCATCGGCATCGTCGTCATCATCGCCCGCGCCGCTTATATGATTATTCAGGACAGCATCGACACCGTAGCTGAAGCGAACAGACTTGACCAAGACATGGTGCGCCTCGTCGTAGAAAATGTGAAAGGCGTGGAGAATGCTCATGACATCCGCTCCCACGGCATGAAGACGGACATCCATCTCGACCTGCATATTCGCATAGATGAAAATCTCTCGGCAAAAGAAGTTTTTGAGATTGAAGAACGCGTAACTGCGGCCGTTCAAAATAAATTTCCTTCTGTTACCCATGTCGCCATCCGCCACGAGCCCTCCAGTTTAATTGAAGAAAAAGGTAACGCCCTAGCTAAGATAAAACTTTCCGAATAGGTTCCATAAGTCCTATAGAACCTATAAGACTTATGAACCAACCTAGCGACCACTTCCTCCCGCCCCCACGACAACTAAGCCGAGCACCTTGCCTACCAAAAAGCCGAAGTCGTCTATGATCCGCAAAATCTGCGAAACCCGGCCTGCAGAAGTCGTGGCCAACAGTGCACTCTGCCTCATTCACCAAAGCAACTACCTGCTCGACCAACGAATTCGCCGCTTAGAAAAAGATTTTATAAAACACCACACCTGCGCGAACGCATGACCCGCGCAAGACTTGAACATCGGAATAAACTCATGAGAAATAAGTCCCATAAGACCTACAGCCCCCTCTTAAGCAACACCGCCAATTTCTTCCGATAAGATTTCCCCACAATAAACCCACAACAGCTCAGGCTCCCGCAACGGCAAGGATGCTCTGAATAATGATCTATATCGTAGCCATAATCATAAGATAATTCCGCGCCTTCAGGTATAGCTCGCACCGCAGAAATCCAGATGCGCCCGCGCAGGTTTTTCGCTGCGCAATTAGGTTTGCAGGAATGATTAATCAGTCGCGCTGGGTTCCATGGCACGTTCCCGTCAATGTCATGCCGCAGGGTAGATTCAAAAATATACACCGCTCCGCAATCCCCCGCTTTACTCATCTCCACTTGTTGCTCAGAACGACGAGCCGCTTCCGCCTTCGTGATACGTTCGCCCACGTATTCGATCACACGAGTGCCCTTAGGAATCTCCCGCGCCGCAAACACGCCTTCCCCATGAATGCGGGATTTCCGCACAATAAACCACGGAGGAGCTAACTTGGTCGCCATAAATATAAGCCTCTCATCCGTCAGAACATGCGTCAGCTGGGAAAAAAAATCACCAGCCTAACACGTATGCAAAAATCAGCGGAGCCACGATGGTGGCGTCTGATTCCACCACGAATTTCGGCGTATCGATCCCGAGTTTGCCCCACGTGATTTTTTCATTAGGAACAGCGCCGGAGTATGAGCCGAAGCTGGTGGTCGAGTCCGAGATTTGGCAAAAATAAGCCCAAAAAGGAACGTCGTGCCACTCAAGATCTTGATACATCATAGGCACAACACAAATGGGGAAGTCCCCCGCAATCCCGCCTGCAATCTGGAAAAAGCCAACACCCTTACCTCCAGAGTTTTTACGATACCACTCACTGAGTTCCACCATATATTCAATCCCACTCTTCATGGTCGAAGCTTTAAGCTCTTTCTTGATGATGTAAGAGGCAAAAATGTTGCCCATGGTGGAATCTTCCCAACCGCCGACAACGATGGGGATATTTTTTTCCGAAGCCGCAATCATCCAAGAATTTTTTGGATCAATTTCGTAATACTGTTCTAAGACACCACTACGAATCATTTGATACATATACTCGTGAGGAAAATAACGTTCCCCTTTTTCTTCCGCTTCTTTCCAGAGAGCGTGAATATGTTTTTGTAAACGACGGAAAGCTTCCTCTTCCGGAATACACGTATCCGTCACACGATTCAAGCCCTGCTCCAGAAGATTCCATTCATCCTGCGCCGTCAGATCACGATACCCTGGGATGCGCTTATAATGGGAGTGCGCCACGAGGTTCATCAAATCTTCCTCTAGGTTAGCACCCGTGCAGGAAATGATATCGACTTTCCCCTGACGAATCATCTCGGCAAACGACACCCCGAGCTCCGCCGTACTCATGGCTCCAGCTAGTGAGACGAGCATCTTACCGCCTGCATCGATATGGGTTTCGTAACCTTTAGCTGCATCGACTAAAGCGGCGGCGTTAAAGTGGCGGTAGTGATGTTGGATAAATTGCGAAACAGGGCCTTTAGTCATAATGATTGATTTAAGAGCTAGCAGAAGTGAAGTGCAAGAATTCTCCTGTTAAATTCTCAAGGCGGTTTTTACTAAAACATTACGAGTTTAAGCCCATGACCTAATGCTGGTCATAAAAACTGGTTGGCGGTAAGTTTGTCTTTGATGAGATCTTCCACAAATCTTGCGAGGCTACATTTGTTCATGAAAGCCTTGGGTGAACAGGTAACTCAAGAGGGCATCGTTTACTGAACGGGTGGTGCTTGTGCCTTACATTATGGCTGGCGTGAAGTGACCATTGGTATAGACCTCCAAGCAGAGCCTGAGCCACGGGGCTTTTTTAGGGCTATCGCTTCGCTTAAAGATGATCTGGATATTAATGTTGAATTAGCCAGTCCCGATCTCTTTATTCCCGTTCCATCAAATTGGCAAGATCGCAGTCCTTTTATCATTCGATTTGGAAAAATAAATTATTATCACTATGATTTTTATAGTCAGGCTTTATCCAAAATGGAGCGCGGACACTCGCGGGACTGGGTGGATGTCGAGGGCATGTTCCGCCACCAGTTAATTGAAAAAAGGTTGCTTTGGACTCGCTGCCTTGAAACAGAGACTTTTCTCATCCGATACCCCGCCGTTGACCCTACTGTTTACCGCAAACGTGTTGAACAATTCTGCCTAAATTCTTAAAATAAACTATGGATCATTTATCGATTTTAACAGGCTTGCTTGGAGAAGCCTTGATCCGACAAGGCCTTGAAGATTACAAGAATGGAGCTAGGACACCTACCTGCCTTGCTATCCTCATCGCTAAGCCGCGCCTGCGTGAATTCGGCTTGCTAAATGCTGCAGATAACGATGACGCCGTGGTGGCAGAACTCGATTTGTATCACTCCTTTAAAAACGAGCCAGACGCCTTCTCCTGCTACAAGAGTTTCATCAATGAATTAGTTAGTTTTCAACATGCGCTAGATCACAGAATGCGGCGCCTAGAACTTAGTTCAACCCATCCTACTCATTAAACTATTCCTTACTCGCCCCGTAGGTTCCCAGCGCATCCCCCAGCCACCAGCTCAGCCCGCGCCAAGCCAGTCCCATTAACGCAAATGGGTGCCGACTTAAAACCGCCATGATTTGTTTCGTGAGATCATGCTGCGGCTTTTCTGTCGTTCCCGAAAGCGTCACCGTTGCCCAATACAACCCTTGATCATAATTTTTAAACACACGAGTCGTCGCCTCAGGCAACCACGTTAAATCTTCCTGCCTTAAGCCCACTTGAATTTTTCCCCGCACTTTTTTATCTTGGCCGATGAAGGCTTGGCCTCGCACCCCGCCACGACTTGGCACAAAAAAATCCAGCCGGGAAATTTTCAGTCCACCCTCCACCGCCTCCCAATCCAACTCAGCACGCTTAAAATCTAATCGCTCAAATCCTTCCTTCTTTAAAAAGCGTTGGAGCTGTTGTTGAAACTCCATTCCACTAAGCTGCGCTTTAGCTAATTGAAAAGTTCCCTTGCCGCGTGCGTCTTGCCATTTCCAGCCCTTACTTGTCCACGCCAGATTGCCCGAAAGATCACCTTTCACTTTTTCCGCCCACTCCTTAGGTAGCCAACGCTGAACCTCACTCAATTGAAAATCCGCCGCTGCCGTAAGCCTGTCGTCCACTGTCCACTCCGCCTTACCTAACAGATGACCAGCCGCACCCGCGTCAAACTCAAAACGTGTCGCCTTAAACTGCCGCTCCCCATAACTAAAATCTACTTGAGCACGCCGCAGATCCACTTCCTCGGGAAATCGTAAACCCGCTTTTTTCAAAACGGCGATGCTACTAAAGGGATAGCGCACCCGAGTGCCGTCCATATTCACCATGCCTGAGGCTTGTGACCCTTTCCAATCCTCTAGTAACCCCTCCCATTTTAGCCATCCCTTCATGTCCCCAGCTACTCGCACCTTAAACTCCTCTGGTAACCACGCTTGCACAGGAACTTCATCAAAACTTAAATCCGCCTTACCACGACCCTCCCCCCACGCATACTCCAACGAACCTTTTAACCTAACCTTGTTGCGAACATGCAAGTCCAACTCTTTCGCCATGAACCGTTGATCTCTGATCTGATACTTTAACATCCCCTCATCAATATCAAATTTCTTCAGCTCAAGATTATTATGTAATCGCGCCAGTTCATCTAACCAAACCCAATCTTGTAAAACGGTTTCACTTACACGCAGCTCCCCATCACTCGTGATCTCCTTTCCTGTTGGATCAGTATTCCAATTCAGCTTTCCACTCACCCGACCACGTAAACGAGCCTTCACCACCTCGGGCATGACTTGACCAAAAGGCATGTTCTTAACCGACACCTTTGCTCGGATTGATTTATCCTCCCGCATTCCCACGCGCGCTTGGATCTCCGCTCCAGCTCTGTCTCCATTTAAACCCGAGAGCGAGGCGTATTCGATATCCATAACCTCTCTCGTTATGAGCATACGTAATTGTTCAATTTTTAAATCTGGTAAGAGTGGGAACTCTAAAATTCCGTCATAAATAAAATACTTAAAATCACGCCCCACCATCGTAGCCCCTAAATGCACGTCCCTCAAGCGCCCTTGCTTACCTTGGAAGGGGAAAATTACTTGCGCCTTAGGACACTCGATCCAGCCGCAATAAAACCGTGTCGGCATCAACCACGCATACCAAGGTTTCTTCCCAAGAACGGTTTGCCGTTTTAGCTCATCTTGAGGTAACCGCAGCGCAAAAGTCCCTCGCTCCACGTCGATCCGCTTAATCTCCCAAACTCTCCGAAAGATCGCCCATGGATTAAACGTCCCTCGCACTCCTTCTGCCTCAAGCGAACCAATCGCTTCACCGGGCCAACCCGTAGCACGATACTCAGGAGTGCTCGCCTCCCAGCCCTGCACTTGTAAAGGCCCGAACTCCCCATCCATCTTCATCGCCTTAGAAACCTGAGTTCCCAGCATCACACGAAACCCTTCACTCTCCAACCAAGAATATAAGGCGTCTTTTAAATAAGGGGCCCTAACTAAGGCCAGAGCAAACAGAAGCATAACGATTCCCCCCATCCAAATCCATCGATACTTCATAAAAAAAACCTAAAGAAAAAATTCATAAAAGAACAGCAAGATTCCTTTGACTAAAGGTAAGAGGCAAAGCCCTCTTTAAGGTTCCCCACCTCTCTTGCTACCCTGTGTTTATCCAGCCTCTTCAAGCCCCTGATAGCAGAATCAGTGTTTGACCCTAAAAACGTAGAAGAACTTCAACCTGCTTTTGGTCTTTGACTTTTTTTCTGCTCTGCTTTGTGCTGGTGAGTATGTCAACTTTTGTCATCGGACATAAAAATCCCGACACCGACGCCATTTGCTCCGCTATCGGCTATGCAGATCTTTTGTCGCGCACGTCCATGCCTGATGCTTTACCCGCACGTTGTGGCGAGGTCAATAGTCGCACTGCTTTCGTTTTAGAGAAAGCTGAGCTGGTCTCTCCACGGCTTTTGATGGATGTCAGGCCCACGGCCGCCCAGATCTTACGCCGCGAGGTGATCAGTGCCCATGAAGATGAATCCTTAAGTGATGTATTTGAACGGATGCGCAGGCACGGTTTACGCAATATTCCCGTTCTCGACAAAGACCAGCGCATGACCGGCCTCGCCTCTATCATGAAGATGCTGGATCTTTTTCTCCCAGGCGGAGACCAAAGACGGGAGGCTCGGATCGTCCCAACCAACTTACGACGTATTTGCAAGAGCGTGGCCGGAGTTTTACAAAATGAAGGGGAGATGGAGGAGGATGAGGAATTTATCCTCACCGTGGCGGCCATGCGAGCTGAGGCCTTCGGCAAACGGTTAAAAGAATACCCCGCCAAACGTATATTACTCGTGGTAGGAAATCGACCCACCATTCAGAAGCCCGCCCTAGAATATGGGGTGCGCTGCCTTGTCATCACGGGAGGTTATGAGCTCGACCCTGAGCTACTGGCTTTAGCTAAGGCTAAGGGCGTGGTGGTTATACTGACCGACCTCGACACGGCCACGACGACACTAGCCATCAAGTGCGCTAAGCCCGTGATTCACGCTTTAACCTCAGACTTCATGAGCTTTCGGGAAAACACCTTAATCTCTGACATCCAAGAAAAAGTCCGCGCCACCCCACAAATGCTTTTCCCTGTTTTAGATAGTGACCATAAAATCTCAGGCGTTTTTTCCAAGTCGGACCTCATCTCGCCACCACTAACCAAACTTGTTTTAGTAGATCATAATGAGTTTTCTCAAGCCGTAACGGGTGTCGAAGAGGCAGAAGTTTTAGAAGTGTTAGATCACCATCGCCTAGGCGGGAATTTAGTTACCCGCGAACCCATCCGTTTTATCAACGATCCCCTAGGCTCCACCTGCACCATCGTCTCACGTCTATATCGGCAAAACGGCTTAACCCCGTCACCCTCCATCGCCCTTTGCCTAGCGGCTGGGATTATTGCCGACACGCTGAATTTAACGTCCCCCACGGCCACACCACAGGATAAAGAAATACTCCTGTGGTTGGGAACCTTAACCAAAATAAATTTAAAATCTTTTTCTGAAGAATTTTTCTCTAGGGGTTCTGCCCTCCAAGTTCTCACTTCAGAAGAAGTCGTAGGAGCCGATGCCAAGGAATACACTGAAAACGGCTGGAAGATTGTTGCGGCGCAGATAGAAGAACTCGGACTAGACCAGTTTTGGAAGCGTCAAGAAGAACTGGCTTCTGCCCTAGACGCTATGCGTAAAGAGCGCGGCCTAGACTTCGCTTGTTTACTAATTACCGATATCACCCTGCACTACAGCCTGCTGTTAACGTGCGGGTCTGCTAAAATTCTTAACGCCATTGACTACCCTCAACTAAGTCCAAACCTCTTTGAGTTAGAAGGAATCGTTTCACGCAAGAAACAACTTCTCCCTGTCCTCATCCGCATTTTAAATCATACAACTAAAAGTGCCTAATTGTGAGTTTACGTGGGGGCTTCTCCGACACCTCAACCCGTGGGATCGGCCTTGCCACGCGCCTCAGGCAACGCGCCAGGAGCCTTGCCTACGTAATCAGGATTTTTAAAGTTAATGCCGTAAAGCTTTAGTGTTCTATCAAAAAAGTCTGTGTTCTTCAGCAATCCCGAAAACTCCTCCTGCCCCGGCCCTAGAGCCATCCGTAAAGTCCAGTCCGCCGTGTGCGTTACGCCCGTCCAGCCCAGACCTGTCCAATTTCCTAAGATTTGACCAAGTTGAGCGAAGAAGTTTTTTTGTTGGTTGGCCATCTCTGGGATTTCTTTTCCCATAAGCGTAGCAATGAGCACTTCGGCTTCTGCATTATTCATCACCAATCCCGTAGCGGTTTGAATTTTTTTGATGACTTGTGACGCGTCTAATTTCTTAGTAGTTCGTAGTAGTGTATCTAAATCTTGTTTTATTTTAACATAGGATGCCTTGCTCTCCGCTAAGCGATCAAAAAAACCAGTGCTCTCCGTATAAGCAGGGCCTGTCCCATTTAAGCCAGGGTTGGCATTCCCATGATCGCTTGAAATTACCAAAAGCGTGTCCGGATTATTTTGTTGAAAGCTGCGCGCCTCGGCCAGGGCGTCATCAAAAGCCAACTGCTCCCACAAAAGTCCCGCTCCGTCATTAGCATGGGCAGCGTGGTCCACTCTCGCCGCTTCCACCATGAGGAAAAAGCCCCGACCATTTTTGCTCAAGCCAGCCAGTGCTACTTTAGTCATTTCTGCGAGAGTCGGAATTGATTCCAGCATTAATTTACTTTGATTGTGATCGATGGTGTAAGGCAAATGATCGGGGAAAAATAAACCCAGCATTTTTGTCCGACCACTTGCTTGCAGTAACTCCTGACGTGTCGATACTAAGGTATACCCTGCCTCAGAAAATTCCCCGCTCAAGTCACGCCCATCATTACGATAGTCTTTGTCAAAATGCAAACTCCCACCGCCTAGTAATACGTCCACTTTGTTGAGATAAAACGGAGCGATCTCGTCCTCATAATCACGATGCGGCACCGAGGCACATAACCCCGCTGGTGTGGCATGAGTCATTCGCGAGGTGGTGACCAATCCCGTCAGAATGCCGTGCTCCTTTAACAATGGGCAGAGTGGTTTTAAAATTACCCCATCAGGATATTGATTTAATACCCGGTTCGGTACGCGCTGACCCGAACCCCAAGCACTGGCTGCTGCGGCAGAATCTGTCACTAGAGTATCCATAGACGCCATATCAAAAAGCCCGTGCGTGACTTTCGGGTTGGTTGAAAGTTGATGCCAGATCGTTTCCTTGCCACGAACTAGCTGAGAGAAGGGTTCAGCTAACGAAGGAACGCCCGCGCTCATGCCATCTGTTACTAAAAAAATAATATTTCTAGGCTGGGTCTTTTTTCCAGAACAGCCCATGAGACTGCCGAGGGAAAGACCTGAGGCCAGACCTGCACTGAGTTTAAGGGCGTCCCGACGTGTTAAACCATGAATTTCATTTTTCACGCATCCATACTAACGAGCCCTTGTGTCAATTCAATGACGCAGGTTTATTCTTTTTCTTTTATAAAAAACAACTACAGTAAAATTATGAAATTACCCTCTGTTTTAGTCCTAAGCCTGTTTCTTGGTATCACCACGTTTAGCTATGCGGGAGAATTCACAGATAAACTGGATGGCGATTTAATTAAATTTAATGGGAAAAGGGCTGCTAATGTTCCCAAAGGTTCTTTGAGCGGAAAAACCGTCATCGCTCTCTATTTCTCTGCCCATTGGTGTCCGCCGTGTAGGGAGTTTACACCTACTCTAGCCGCTACTTACACTGAGCTCAGTGCAAAGTATCCCCAGTTTGAACTTGTTTTCGTTAGCTGGGACAAGAGCGAAAAAGATATGGAAGATTACATGGAATCTGGGAAAATGAATTACCCCGCTATCAACTTTAAAGATCTCGATAAATATAAAATAATTAAACAACTCAATGTTAAAAGCATCCCCCACATGGTTGTCGTTGATGTTGATGGAAATGTCTTATCTAACAACGGAGAGCCACTTCGTGATCATGCCGTCACTCTAGTTTCAAAGTTAGATTCTTTCCTTGCTCAACCCGCACCCACCCCAACGCCTACAACCAGCACGACACCTTGATTAAATCTTACGCAATATTTTTTCGGAAAGCGATGTATATTAGATTTATGAAGCTTAATTTCGCATTAGTCATTTCTTTTTTTCTCGCCTTGGTCACGTCTTCATACGCGGGAAAATTCACGGAAACTCTCGAAGGCGATTTAGTTGCCTTCGACGGAAAAAAAGTTGAAGAAGTTGCCAAGGGTTCTTTAACTGGGAAAACGGTCTTTGCCCTTTATTTTTCTGCCCACTGGTGCCCGCCGTGTCGGGCTTTTACTCCTACTCTCCCCGCTGTTTACACCGAGCTAACTGCTAAATATCCCCACTTTGAGCTTATTTTAATCAGCCGGGACAAGAGCGAAAGAGATATGGACGAGTATATGAAATGGGGGAAAATGAACTATCCTGCAATCGATTTTAAAGCCCTCGATAAATATCAACTTCTTAAAGATCTTAGTGTTGACGGAATCCCTTACATGATTGTTGTGGATGCTGAAGGGACTGTCTTATCTAGTCGCGGAAAACCACTTCGTGATGGTCCCGCCTCAATAGTTCAGAAGTTAGATTACGTGCTTGCTCAGACCAAGCCTAGCCAAACCGCAGCAGTAACTACTAAGACCTATGTTGGCAAGGTTACCAATGCCTTAGAAGGCATCCTCGTTATTTCTGATGGAAAAAAAACTATTAAAGTTCCCAAAGGCTCTCTAACCGAAAAAACTGTTTTCGCCTTTTTTTATGCTGCTAATTGGCATGCGGAATGTCGCTCCTTTGCTCCTACCCTTGCCCCGATCTACACCGAGCTGAAAGCTAAATACCCTTTCTTTGAGCTTGTCTTCGTCAGTAGTGACCGAAATGCGCGTGATATGGAAAATTTCATGCTTACGTCAAAAATGAATTTCCCCGCCATTAACTATGATGATATCGGTAATAGGAAAATCATCGAAGAGCTCGCAACCACCGCCATGCCTTACCTAGTCGTAGTGGATGCTAATGGGAATCAATTAGCGGGTAGAGGAGCTAAAGATTATGTTTTGCCTAGTATTATTATGGAAGAACTTAGGAAAATTCTCGCTGACCCAAAGTCTCAAATCGCTCTTACAGAAGACACCGACGCCAAGCCTGCAAAAACCACGGGGTTTAGAAAGTCTGTTTACTATTAAGTCCTTTCTTCTAGCTAGCTTCTTACACTTTTATGCCCGCCCCTACTTTTCAGTATCAACCGCCTTTCCCCTTGGGCAAAGATGAAACAACTTATCGCCTCCTCACGACAGATTATATTTCTACCCAAAGTTTTGATAGCCACCAGATTCTTAAGATTGAACCTGAGGCTCTCACGCTTTTAGCGCGTGCTGCGTTTCATGACATTTCCTTCATGCTCCGGCCTGCACACTTAAAACAAGTTGCCGCCATTCTCGACGATCCAGAAGCTTCAGAAAATGATCGTAACGTAGCTCTCACACTCCTACGCAATGCCGAGGTGTCCGTTCATGGTATTCTCCCTTTTTGTCAAGACACAGGCACTGCGATTATTATCGGAAAAAAGGGGCAACTGGTCTGGACCAGTGGTAGTGATGAGGAAGCCCTCTCCCGCGGTGTTTACCAATGTTACACGGAAGAGAATTTACGCTATTCCCAAAATGCCCCTCTGGATATGTGGACGGAAAAAAATACAGGAACTAATCTCCCCGCCCAAATCGATCTCTACGCCACCCAAGGCCAGGAATACTCCTTCCTCTTTATCGCTAAGGGCGGCGGCTCTGCTAACAAAACCTATCTCTATCAAGAAACGCGCGCCACCGTCATACCTGGGGTCTTAGAGAAATTTTTAACAGATAAAATGCTTTCACTCGGCACCGCTGCTTGTCCTCCTTATCATTTAGTTTTTGTTATTGGTGGCACCTCAGCCGAAGCCTGCCTCAAAACAGTCAAACTAGCTTCTGCCAAATACCTAGACCAGCTCCCCACTCACGGCAATGACCTAGGCCAAGCCTTTCGTGATATTGAAATGGAGCAACGACTGCTCGAACTCGCCCGCCACTGCGGTATCGGCGCACAGTTTGGCGGCAAGTATTTTGCCCTAGATGTGCGTGTCATCCGGCTCCCCCGCCACGGGGCTAGCTGCCCGATCGGCATTGGCGTTTCTTGTTCCGCAGATCGTAATGCTAAAGCTAAGATTAACAGTGAAGGTATCTGGCTTGAACAACTCGAAGCAAACCCCTCTCTCTACGTTCCAGAGAAAAGTCGTCGCCTCACCCGCAACGCTAAAGTTGTAACGATTGACCTCAATCGCCCCATGGCAGAAGTCCTCGCGGAACTCTCTCAACATCCCGTGACCACGCCGCTCGCTTTGAACGGCACAATTGTTGTCGCTCGCGATATGGCACACGCTAAATTGAAGGAGCGCCTAGAACAAACGGGAAATCTGCCTGATTATTTTAAGAACCATCCCGTGTATTATGCAGGTCCAGCTAAAACACCTAAAGGCCTAGCCTCTGGATCCTTCGGGCCCACTACAGCTGGGCGAATGGATAGCTATGTAGATCTTTTCCAAGCTGCGGGAGGATCTATGATTATGATCGCTAAAGGTAACCGTAGCCAGCAGGTCACGGATGCTTGTAAAAAATACGGCGGCTTTTATTTAGGATCCATTGGCGGCCCGGCGGCCATTCTAGCGCAGGATAATATTAAAAAAGTAGAGACCTTAGAATACCCAGAATTAGGTATGGAGGCGGTTTGGAAAATTGAGGTGGAAAACTTCCCAGCTTTTATTTTGGTGGATGATAAAGGAAACGATTTTTTTCAACAATTGGCTGGTTGCAATAATTGCGCCCACTAAGAGCTAGAGAAACCCGTTTCCTTTGCGCAATTACGCAAGAGTTAAGTAAAGCCCGCAAGCAATCACGAAGACACCCGCCCAACGCAAGACTACAGGTCTAGTCGTTTTCTGTAGAGCGACTCCACCGCTCATACCTGCGGCATGTAAAAGTGCGGTCGCCACGATAAAGCCCGCCCCATATAGCACGCCTAGAGAAGATTCGGACATCTCGGCTCCATGGGCATGACCGTGAAATAAGGCAAAGGCGCCCACCAAAATAACGCTGATAACTAAAGGTAACCGAACAGCCGCAGCTAGAAGAATTCCCATGATGAAGACAGAGGCGAGTATGCCTTGCTCTACTAGGGGAAGAGAGACATTCATCATACCGAGAATTCCACCCAGAACCATGACGGAAAGAAAAGCTACAGGCACGACCCAGAAGGCACGACCACCGAGCTGCGCCGCCCACAGGCCTACCGCTAACATAGCACAAAGATGGTCTAGGCCGCCAAAGGGATGGATCAGCCCTGAGCTAAAACCTTGGATGGAATTCACCCCTGTATGAGCTTGAGCAAGACAAGGGAAAAGTAAAAAACTAACTACCAGTAGGAGCCAAGGGGAATTAAAATATTTTTTCATGCTTAATTTTCTTAGCCTTGACCCTAAGTCAATACGGAGGCATTTTCCACGAAATTATTCGCCTACTTTCCTCACCTAAATAGGGAAGCCACAAAAAAGCGGCGTCACTAGGAGGTGACGCCGCTTAAAATTTAAACTATTTTAAAACTGCTTATTTCGTAGGCACTTCCGAGACAGTCTTGAGGATACGGCTCGCAATGGCGTAGGGGTTGCCTTGAGAGTTCGGACGACGATCTTCTAGGTAGCCTTTATACCCACTGTTCACGAAGGAGTGCGGGACGCGGATCGAAGATCCACGGTCAGCAATGCCGTAAGTGAATTTATCAATCGACTGCGTTTCATGCAGACCGGTCAGACGTAGGTGGTTATCAGGGCCATAGACGGCGACGTGCTCGTCCATGTTCTTGGCGAACTGCGCCATGAGCTTTTCAAAATACTCCTTACCGCCCGTCTCGCGCAAAAACTTCGTAGAGAAGTTAGCGTGCATACCAGAACCGTTCCAGTCCAGTTCCTTACCGAGGGGTTTGCAATGGTAGTTGATGTCCACGCCGTATTTTTCACAAAGACGATTCAGAAGATAGCGTGCGATCCACACTTCATCCGCGGCACGCTTAGAGCCTTTACCGAAGATTTGGAACTCCCACTGACCTTTAGCGACCTCAGCATTGATGCCTTCGTGGTTGATGCCTGCATCAAGACACAGATCCAAATGTTCTTCCACAATCTGGCGGGCGATATCACCGACGTTTTTGTAGCCGACGCCTGTATAGTACTCACCCTGGGGTGCGGGGTAACCTTCAGCAGGGAATCCTAGGGGGCGACCATCTTGGTAGAGGAAATACTCCTGTTCAAACCCAAACCATGTTTCGGGATCATCAAGGATGGTGGCGCGATCGTTAGAGGGATGCGGTGTCTTACCGTCAGGCATCATGACTTCACACATGACGAGAGCGCCATTTTTGCGGGTGCTGTCGGGGAAAATGGCGACTGGCTTAAGAACACAATCCGAGCTACGGCCTTCAGCCTGCCGGGTAGAGCTTCCGTCGAAACCCCAAAGAGGTAGGTCATCGAGCTTAGGAAAGCTGCTGTATTCTTTAATCTGCGTTTTACTGCGCAGGTTGGGCACTGGGGTGTAACCGTCGAGCCAGACGTATTCGAGTTTATATTTAGCCATAGTGAGCTGTCTTAGATTGGATAAGGGTTAATTTTAAATACTCAAACGCCTGCATATGCAGACGCCTGACCCACAAGTTGAATGTTTAACCATTCACTTACAAGTATTTACTATTTAGCAGTTTTAGTGCCAAACGTATGACATTTAATTAAAACCTGCCTAGCAGATTGGTTTTTTCTGGTATTGAGCTACAGGGCGGCGCATGGCAACGTTACCAGTATGGAGGTAGCCAAAGATACGAAACGAGCCATTGTCCACATCGGCTACGATGGAACCGTTAGTAAAATCTTCCGTGGACACCAAGCTAAAGAACGGTTTGAAAATGAGGTTCTCGTTTTACGTTATCTAGAAAAAGTCGGCTGCCCCTTTGTCCCACGCATCTTGGAGGTTGCACCAGAAAGGCTACTTTTGATCACGAGTAATGGCGGAAACCGAGTCGAGCAATTAAGTGAGCAAAAAATGACAGCGCTTTTTCAAGAATTAGAAACCTTCGGCGTGCGGCATGAAGATCAAGCCCTTCGTAATGTAACCTACAACCCCATAGCGGGCCGCTTTTATATAATCGATTTTGAATTTGCTACTCTTTTACGTGATCCTACTCATCGCTCTCCTGTCGCCATGCCCAAAGAATGAACCCTAACGATTCTACTCCACTATCCCAGACCCTCCGCTGGTCAGCCATGACTCACCGCGGAAAAGTGCGCTTGAATAATGAAGACTCTTTTTTGGCTCTAACTTTTGATGCTCAGGAGATTCGTTATTTAGGCAAGGAAGGGGAGTCTAACTTTACTGTAGGAGATTTTGTTTTCGCAGTAGGTGATGGTATGGGCGGCGCTAATGCTGGGGAATTTGCTAGCAGAATAGCTGTAGAAAAAATTACTAAACTTCTGCCAAAAGGTTTTCGTAATAGCACTCTCGGACTCAATGCTGGTTACCCCGATCTATTTCAAGAACTCTATCATGAAATTCATAAAGCCTTAACACATCTAGGCCAAAATTATAGCGAATGTTCAGGTATGGGCTCAACACTAAGCCTCTGCTGTTTTTCCCCTTCGTGGTTACATTTTGCCCACATCGGCGACTCCCGTATCTATTATTTTCCCGTAGAAGGCGGCATGAAACAGCTTACCGCTGACGACTCTCACGTTGGCTGGCTTTTTCGTCAAAATAAAATCAATGAACGCGAGGCTAGACAACATCCCTTAAAAAACTCTATCCAAAAAGCTCTGGGTGCCGGCCACCAATTCGTGGATCCCCAAGTCGGCACCGTGAGTTATCAAACCGGAGATAGATTTTTAATCTGTAGTGATGGCTTGATTGATGGTCTCTGGGATTCCCACCTACTGGCGTTCATCCAAAACCCTAGCCCAGAAGAAGCTATACTGCCTACTGCCCGTCGCTTAGTAGAAGCCGCCTTAGATAAATCCGGTCAGGATAATATAACAGCCGTTTGGATTGAAGTTTTAGAGGCCTAAGTCAGAAACAATATAAGTACTTATTGCATTTTTGTACTTGTCGGAACTTTTCCCTACGATTTAATTAACCAACTCGCCATGCAGAACTCTCCCTTCAACAATCCGATCGAAACGTGGACTAAAATCTGTGAAGAGTTAAAGAGCCTCATTTCACCTGACGCTTACCTGCGTTGGTTTTCCCCAGTAAAACTTGTCGCCCTTGAATCAGACCGTCTTGTCTTAGGAGTAGAAAATTCCATCTATCAATATTGGATTGAAGAAAACTACCTCGTTCAGCTTCGCGAATGCGTCACCTTGCTGACAAACAAAGAGATCCCCATCACCTTTGAGCAAGCTAACACCCTCGTTCCCACCATCTCCGACATCGGCCCCACTGGACATGAGCTTAAACAAGAATTTTCCATAACGCCCACCTCAGACCTCGTCGTGCGCTATCAATTTGAAACCTTCGTCGTAGGCTTAAATAATCAATTCGCCCACGCCGCCGCCATAGCCGTCGCAGATGCACCCGCTAAGATCTATAATCCCCTTTTCATTCACGGTCATGTCGGACTTGGCAAAACCCATCTCATGCACGCCGTCGGGCACCGTATCGCCAGCAAGAAAAAGAATGCTAAAATCGTTTACGTCACCTCAGAGCAGTTCACCAATGAATTTGTCAGCGCCATCCAAAAGGGGGAATTAATCAAATTCCGTAAACGCTTCCGTCAGGCTGATGCACTGCTTATTGACGACATTCAATTCTTTGCGGGTAAAGAGCGATCACAAGAAGAGTTTTTCCATACCTTCAACGCTTTATTTGACGGTAATAAACAAATCGTGCTCACCAGCGACTGCACCCCAGCCGACATCTCTAATTTAGAACAACGTCTCGTCTCTCGTTTCGAGTGGGGCCTAACAGCTGAACTCCAACCACCCGACATTGAAACCCGCTTAGCCATTCTTAAAGCTAAAGCTCAGAAAATGCAGATTACTTTGGGAGATACTGTCCTCATGTTCATCGCAGAACGCGTTAAAGCAAACGTTCGTCGTTTGGAAGGTGCCCTTAACCGCGTTGCCGCTTGGGCCGCCCTTAATGACAAGAAGATTTCTCAAATACAAGTGGAAGAACTTCTTAAAGATTTCATTCAACAAGAAGCACGTAATAAAATTTCCATTGATCTTATTCAAAAACGTGTGGCCGAAGGGTTCGATATCAGACTTACTGATATGACAAGTAAACGACGCCCTAATAATATCGCCTTCCCGCGCATGATCGCCATGTATTTAAGTCGGAAGTTGACTCCTAAATCCTTACAGGAAATCGGTGATGCCTTCGGCGGGCGTGATCATGGCACCGTATTACATGCCCATAAAACGATCGAACAAAAAATAGCTAATGATGTTGCGCTGCGTCATCAAGTTCAACAACTCATTGAACGCATGGAAATAATTTGACCCATTCCTTCTCCATTATCACAAATTCACATAATATACTGACTTCAAATACTTTATAATAAGCGTGTGAATAAAGGTTGAATGAACTTCTAGTAAATTGCTCGCTATCTCCTTTTCTTCAACTTTGTGACAAATCCAAGACTTCTTAGCCCCAGTTATCCCCAGACTATTATTCAACCAAAAGGTTCATGCTGATAGGTTTATAAAACTTGTGTTCCTTTATTAACAGCTATATTACAGATACTTTCTTTCTTTAAAAAGATACTATTAGAGAACACAACAACATGAAATTCATCATATCACGCGAAAAATTCCTTGAAGGATTACAAACCGTTCAGAGCGTTGTCAGCACGCGCACAACGTTACCAGTCTTAAGTAATGTGCTCATCAAAAGCGAAGGTCGTGGCCTAAGTTTTACCACGACAGATTTAGACACGGGCATTTGCACCAGTGTGGAAGCATTGATTGAGAAACCCGGTAGCATTACCCTGCCTGCGCGTCGTCTCTTTACCATTGTGCGCGAACTTCCCGCAACTGATGTCGTGGTGGAAGTCGATGCAAAGAACAGTGCCTCCATTCGAGCAGGAAACAGTTTCTTTAAAATTATGGGCTTAGCGGAAGATGATTTCCCTCCCTTTCCTAAGATGGACAACGCGCACATCTTTAAACTTGAGCAGCCAAGCTTCCGTGAAATGCTTAAAAAAACAGCTTATGCCATGTCCACAGATGAGAGCCGTTATGTTCTAAACGGAGCCTTACTTAGTTTTAAAGAAGGTAAATTAATTGTCGTCGCTACAGATGGACGTCGCCTAGCTTTGATTGAACAAGAACTAGAGTTTCCTAAAGCTAGTGAAGTGGATATTATTCTTCCGACCAAAGCGGTGAATGAGCTACAGCGCATTCTTTCCGACTCAGGGGAAGTGCAAATTGCCATTGCAGAAAATCAGATCGGATTCACAGTGGGCTCGACGTATCTTTGTTCTAAATTAATCGAAGGGAATTATCCAAATTATAAACAAGTAATTCCCAGCGAAACAAAAGAACGCATCACAATCGAACGTGAATTACTTTTAACGAGTGTTAAACGTGTCGCCATTCTAAGCAGCGAAAAATCAAGTTCCATTCGTTTAAGTTTTTCGAAAAATACCCTCGAAATCAGTGCTAACACACCAGACGTAGGTGAAGCTAAAGAATCACTCCCCGTCTCCTATAAAGGTAAAGATTTCAACATCGCTTTTAACCCAGAATTCTTGGCAGACCCGCTACGCAACTTAGAAACGGACGAAATCTTTTTTGACTTTACGGATGAGCTGAGCCCAGGCGTCATCCGCTACAATCGGCCTTTTCTCTACGTCATCATGCCCATGCGCACTGCGTAAAATGCGGGACGCAGCTAACGGGCATTTGAATTGTTAAAAGAAATCCGTCTCCAAGACTTCCGCTGTTACCAAGAGTTCTGTCTTACGGGCTTAACCCAGCGTAATGTTTTTTTGGGAGAAAATGGCAAAGGGAAAACAAGCCTTTTAGAGGCCATTTATTTTCTTATCCGCTGCCGGTCTTTTCGCACACACCAAACACGTGAGCTTATTCACTGGGGAGGAAATAGCATGGGCCTTGCTGGTGTCTTTGAAAAAGAGGCCGTGCATAAACTTAAAGTAGAGTGGGGAGTGGATGAAAGAATTCTTACCCTAAATGAACAAGCTCATATTACTTTTCGAGATTATTGGGGACAGGTGCAAGTGGTGGTTTTTCAAAACAGTGATCGCCATTTACTGCAAGGCCCCGCTCAGCTTAGGCGTCAGTGGGTCGATGGCATCATTGCCTCCATTGAGCCAGAATATCTGCAACTCATCCAGCGCGCGCAACTCTTGTTAAAGCAGAAAAACGCTTTTCTTCGTAAATCTCCCCATGATCGAAACCTTTGGAATACGTTAACGGATCAACTTGAGGAGCTCACACGCCGCATCCATGAGGTGCGCTCTAATTTCACCTTGCAGGCCGCACCGCTCTTGGAAAAGTCCTATCAAATATTAACTGGTAAAAAAGAAGTATTAGAAATCACTTATGACGCCGAGATTCCACGACAGCTAACGCGCACGCGAGATAAACTCTGGGCGATGGAACAACAATTTCACGCAGCGCAATTAGGGCCGCATCGTGATGACTGGAAATTTCAGCTAAAAGGTCAGGCCTTACGTGCCTTTGGCTCAGAAGGTCAGGTGAAGTCTGGAGCACTGGCTTTAAGATTGTTGGAGATAAAATTGATCCAAGAAAAAACACAACGCTGGCCCCTACTTTTAATCGATGACGCCTTAAACGACTTGGATAATCAGCGGCGAGAACAATTCTGGGAACTGCTTCCGCAAGAATCTCAACAGTTCTACGCCACACCGCAAAAAGAGCAGTTAGGCAAGAGCGACGAGTTTGCAGTCTACCCAGTATGAGGAAAAAGTGGTCAGCTTTAAGGCTTCCCGTTTCAGAAATAAGAAAGAAGAAGGTTTGTGATCAAAGCTTGCCTAAGCTAAAAGGCTTCTGTAATTTTTTATCTCCTTCCAGCCAACCAGCAGGGAAGAAACCAACCGTGATTTAAGGAAAAACTTATGGCCGTAGATAATTCAGTCGTTACGAAAGTTGATGCACCTGCCCTTAAACTGCAGGCACCCCAGTCCCGCCTTGCGCCAGCGCCGCAAAATCCGCCTAAATATTTTGTTAAAATTAAAAACACGGCTGGTCAAGAAACCATAGTGGCAGATCCTAGTATCACGCGCGCTTTAGTGGCCTTGATGAATGTCCATGCGGTTAATGGCGGTGCCGCTTGTCATTGGGGTGGACCCGCAGCCCTAGCCGAAGTTATGGCCTCCATTCACGCCATCATGTTCAGCGTGAAAGGTCGCCCGTGGTTCGATGCGTTTAATTTCGTCAACGACGCTGGGCATACGGAAAACGGCATTTACGCAGTGCGTGCCAATTACGGTTTTGATCACCAGACCTTTGCGGGCCTACGTGATTTTCGTAGCATAAAAAGTAAACTAACAGGCCACGGTGAATCGCACCTTAATCCCGAAGGTGTTCTCTTGAGTAATGGGCCGCTCGGCTCCTCGCTTCCGCAAGCGCAAGGGTTAGCCATTGGGGATCATTTTGCCCAGAATGACCGTGTCACGCTTTGCGTCCTTTCTGACGGAGCTGCTATGGAAGGGGAAGCGAAGGAATCGTTCGCCGCCATCCCTGGTCTAGCCGCTCGTGGCTTGGTAAATCCCTTTGTTTTGATTTTATCTGATAATGACACGAAGCTCTCAGGCCGGATCACAGCACAATCTTTCAGTATGCAAGGCAGCTTTGCTTCTTTTGCCCTGCTGGGATGGGAAGTTGTCCAAGTTCCAAACGGAAATAATTTACAAGAAGTCTATCTGGCCACAGAAAAAGCGATTGCGTTGGCACAAAAAAATCCAGCCAAGCCTGTCGTGCTTTGGCTGAAAACAGTCAAGGGTTTTGGCATTAAAAAAACGGTAGAAGACGCTTCGGGCGGCCACGGATTTCCTTTAAGTAATGCCGAAAAAATAATTGATTGGCTTAATGAAATTACGGCTAATCAACCTCCCGCCGAACTTCTCGCTTGGGCTGAAGAGCTACGAAAATCATGGTCGGATAAAGAAGCGGCCAAAGCAGCGCAGCCAGCGTCTAGTGCACCCGTTGTTAAAAAGAGCAAGATTCAAGCGGGACTTTCTGACGGCGCAATCAAGGCAGCCAAAGAAGGTCTGCCTGTTTTTTCTGTCGCTGCGGACTTGGCCGGTTCCACCGGTATGAGTGCCTTTCAAAAAACATTTCCTGATCGCTCAATCGATATCGGAATTGCCGAATCTAACATGGTCAGCACCGCTGCAGGGATGTCTAAAATTGGCTTTATCCCGATTGTGGATACCTTTGCCCAGTTCGGCGTCACGAAGGGCAATCTGCCTCTCACCATGGCGGCACTATCGCAGGCTCCTGTGGTTGCCGTCTTCTCCCATGCTGGCTTTCAAGATGCCGCAGACGGAGCCTCTCACCAAGCCACCACCTACATCGCCGCTACCAGCTCTATCCCACACACCGCAGTCGTTGTGCTCTCGTGCGCTAGCGAAGCAGAGGCCTATATGTATCAAGCCATTAAACGAATCGCTGAGGCGCGGAAGATTAATAAAGATGGCGAGACCGTTATTTTCTTCCTTGGTCGGGAAAATTATCCAATCTCATGGCAAGACGGTGCCCAGTATCAATGGGGTAAGGCGCAAGTTTTACGTGAAGGAAAAGACGTCACGATTATTGCGAATGGTGCCCTAGTCGGTAACGCCTTAAAAGCCGCCGACAAGCTCAAGGAAAAAGGTGTGAGCGCAGCCGTTATCAACAATGCCTTCGTGAATCAAATAGATATTGAAACGATCTCCCGTGTTGTTCAAGGCACAGGCGGCAAGCTCGTCACCGTAGATGACCATCAAGTCATCGGCGGCTCGGGCGCTCAAGTGATTCACGCTCTAGTGCAAGCAGATGTTTCTATCCGTGCTAAATCCCTCGGTATCCAAGGCGAGTTCGGACAATCCGCCTACATGGCAGATGAGCTTTACGAGAAACATGGTCTGGGTGCATCTGGAATCATGGCAGCAGCAGAAGCGTTGTTAAAGTAAGTCTTCTGCGATTAGGGCGTCGGTTCGACACGCAGCTAAGGTTTATTTTTAACAGAAAATATAGATCTCACTTACCTAGATACTCGCGAAGACCTTCAGAGAACGACCCTGTTTGAAATCCTAAATCTTCCACGGCGGCAGTGGTGTCCGCATAGTGGCTTTCTTCCAGCATGATAGCTTGGTCATAGGTTAGGATCGGGATGGGTGACATGATTTCCACGGTTCCAGCTACAAGACGGAAGAAAATCTCGGGCACGGGTAAAATCACGGGGCGATAACCTTGGGCAACTTTAATCGGGGCGATGAAGGGTAGCGCAGGCAAGGAGGCTTCGACGAAAGTAGGCTTTAATCGCAAGGCGAGTGCTATTTCTATCATGAAGTCTTTCAGGCTAATCACCGCCCCGCCCAATTCGTAGGTCTTATCAATAGAGTTTTCGTTGGCTAAAGCCCGGACGAAGGCACTAGCTACTTCCCGCACGTGAACGGGCTGAAGCCGCACGTCGCCATTGGCCGTGACGGGAATAGAAAAGCCACTGAGATAGCAGAGCGGCGGCATCATAAGATCAGCAAAGCGGTTGACGAAGCCATCACCAGGACCGTAAATGACGGAGGGCTGAAAGATCGTCCAGTCGAGACCGCTTTGGCGCACGGCAAGTTCGCCTTGCCACTTTGATTGGTGATAGCGCGATGCGGCGGTGGCGCGGGTGTTGATGGCGCTCATGTGAAGAAATCGGCTGACGCCTGCGATGCGGGCAGCGGCGGCCATATTAGCCGTGCCCTGGGCGTGGATCTGGGTGAAGGAGGCCTTTGCGTGTTCAAAGATAACGCCGACAAGGTGGATTACAGCTTTAACTCCTTGCATGGCGGGAGGCAGGGAGGCGGTGTTAAGAATGTCGCCCGGCACCACGTCGCATTTTTGAAAGAGAGGATCTTGCGCTACCTTAGCAGGGTCGCGGACGAGCACGCGCACATGGTGCCCAGCCTCCAGTAGTTGTTTCACTATTTCACGACCAACAAAACCAGTTCCGCCTGTTACTAAAATCATAAATTTTTAAGAGTTGTCGAAAGGTAAACGATCTATTTCAGAAAAACAACAGTAGATAAGCAGGAATTAGCGCGTTTTTTAGAGAGGTTACTTGATACTTGTCTTAGGCTGGGCAATAATTTTATTCCATGTCCGCCCCATTAAAAAAGAAGCTGCTCATCGTGGACGATGAAGTTGATGTCCATTATTCCTTCTCGCGTCTTTTGGCTAAAGAATTTTTAACCATTGTCACCGCTTCCAGTGGGGAGGAGGGAGTTCGTGTCCTCAAGAAGGAAAAGCCAGATGTCGTGGTCATGGACATTCGCATGGGTAAGGAGAGCGGGCTGGATACCTTACGGGAAATGCGACGGATTAATCCCAAGCAAATCGTATTAATGATGACAGCTTACGGCACGTCTCAAACCGCGATTGAAGCGATGAAGCTCGGTGCTTTTGATTATTTATTAAAGCCTTTTGATATTGCCCAGTTGATGGAGCTGATCCGGCGCGCGCTTGATGCGTCGAGCGCAACGTCAGAAGCTGCTACGAATAATGCGGGCTTGATTGATCCAGACGCCTTTCGCACGGGGATTGTGGGAACCGCTCCAGCTATTCAGCAAGTTTACAAATTAATCGGTCAAGTATCGCACACGGATACGACGGTCTTAATCACAGGAGAAAGCGGCACGGGTAAGGAACTAGTGGCGCGCGCCATCCACACTAACAGTAAGCGTAACACGAAAATGTTCGTGGCGATCAACTGTGCAGCCATTCCTGAAAATCTTTTAGAGAGTGAACTTTTCGGTCATGAGAAGGGAGCGTTTACGGGAGCCTTTGCTCAGCGTATTGGCCGCTTTGAACAGTGCGACGGAGGCACGCTTTTCCTAGATGAAATCGGAGAGATGCCTTTAACTATTCAGTCCAAACTCTTGCGCGTTTTGCAGGACGGGGAGTTTATGCGAGTCGGGGGAAATACCACGATAGGTTCTGACGTTCGCATCATCGCAGCGACGAACCGCGACCTCGCTACCGCCAGCGCAAAAAGAGAATTTCGTGAAGATCTTTATTATCGATTAAATGTTTTTAGTATCCAATTACCGCCTTTGCGAAGTCGCTTAAGTGATGTGCCCTCACTTATCTCTTACTTCATGAGCAAATGGCGGACACGCAACGATGGCGGACCCACTAAGATTTCTGATGAAGCCTTACAATTTTTAAGCACCTATCGCTGGCCGGGTAATGTGCGTGAGCTAGAAAACGCTTTGCAGCGTGCCATGGTTTTGGCTAACGGCGATACAGTCACAGCTAAAGACTTACCTTCGGAGGTTTTAGGTAGTTCGGCGGTTGAGTCACCCGCGGGTGCACCAAGCTTACAAAGGGAGCCAGCCGGAGAAGCGATCGCCTTTTCCCAGCGAGTTGAGAGCGCTCCCGTGCTAGAAGACGCCGTTGAGGCAGCTTATGCCACCTTGTTTGATGAGGCGCAAAAAAATCTTAAGATGAAACTTTTGCCCGCCGCCGAACGTGAGTTTATTATGCGCGCGCTACACGTCACCAATGGGAATCAAGTGCAAGCCGCCAAGCTTCTGGGCATCACGCGCGCCACCTTACGCAAGCGAGTAGATAAATTCGGGATTCAAAAAAAGTGGCAGTCCGATTAAGGGAAAATAATAAGTTAGTTTAGTAAATTGTTTCCGGCGGTAACTTAGAAGCCCATCGTAAATATTTTTGGAAGGAGTCGTCAGCTAGAATGGCCTCAACACTATTAAGCTCGCGGGTGAGCTCCTTATTTTTATGCAAACGATGTAACTGGGTGTGGCATTGGAGGCAAATGGCGGAATCCTCAAACTTTTTTTCCCACTTACCCTTTACCCGCGTGGATTCATTCATGTCATGGATCGCAGGGCGTTGGCAAAAAGCGCAATGGTCAGGAGGCGCATTCCTAGCCTGCTCTTCCGCTTCAACAGCATCCAGCCGCAGCCTCTCCTGTTGCTCTCTTAGTTTATGTTCACTCCGTGCCATCAGGCAAAGAACATACCTTACTCTGCCGTAGAGTCGATGGGGATTAAAGATTTTAAGACATCACCACAGTATCCTCAACGATCAGGCAACAAGCCCAATTTCTTTAAGGTGTTCCAGCTTCTCAGCCTAGGTCTCCTGCTGCTTAGTCTCTACGGAACTGCCGGTCGGTGTTAAAGAACTATACGACATCGCATCCCACAAACAAAGCGTGCCAACAGGCAAGAGTAGTATCCATTGCGGAAGCCGAAGAAGCATACCGGGATAAATCAGGCCGAAGGCCACAAATACCAAGCCAAAAGCTACCCAACACAAGCCTAGCATCATCACTAATTCCCGTGGGTGATACTTCCGAGATGCGGCGCAGGCACGGAGCAAAAACACACCTGATACAGCAAGCATGACAGAGACAAGATGCCAACACGCATACAACAGAAGCTTTAAGTCTGGTAATAAAAGCGAGTCCAACAGGGGCCTATGCACCTCGGGCGTTCCGATGAATAGGTGAACAGCTGCGGTAAACAGCGCCAGCAGTCCTGCGATTAAAAGACGTGGATTCATTCTATGCTTAAGGCCTTCTGATCCTAGGTATTGGTTTTCGACAAGTCTTTGATTTGGCGGTCGCCAACAACGCAAATCAGATATACCCACCAAATAAAGACAAGCTGAAGAGGAAGACGCAGCCACAGTGCCCAGTCTGGTAAATCAACGCCAGGCCAACCGTTTAGTGCCACATTTAAGTTAGCCGGAAACACCGCTATTAATAAGGCAATAAGTCCCCAGCCAGCATAACACCTCAGCGCGCTTAACAGTAATCCGATTCCACCCATCACTTCCGCTACGCCACTGATCCATACCAGCTCAGCGGGCCAAGGAAGGTATGGTGGAATCATCGAAATGTAAGGAGTAGGATTCAGGAAGTGATTAGCACCGGCCAACACAAAAAATACAGCCAAAATCCAGCGCCAAATGATGTAGGTAGATGATTTCATGTTATCGCCGAATCATGATGCCCATCGGCTAGAGTAAGAGCGAGTAAAATGGAGCCAGGAGGAATGGGGGACTTTTTCAAAACCAAAAGGAATCCGAACAAAACGGAATGCGCGGAAATGTGCAGGAAAGCTCGAAGGGTCGGGAACCAACTGCCTCACTCAGTGCAGCATTTTTTATTCGATAGAGTCCTGTGATGGGAAAATCGCTGAGCCGATCATCTTCTTGAGTGCCTGCGCCAATGTTATGAATAACCAACGGAATGCCTTGGTCATTCTTCCTGTCCGAGACGATCATGATATGAGGGAGCTTAGGAGGGATGGTGCAAGTTACAATATCCCCAGGTAAAAATGACGTTAGGGGCAGATTGATATCCAATGAATAGCCTCTTCTTTTAAAGAATGTTTGTATGTTAGGAACTCTTCTGTGGTCAATGTTTTTATCGGGAGTTTTAAGTCCCCAGTTCTTAGGGTAGTATGAAAAGTGCTTTTTGATATCTTCATGTAACTCCTTTTGAATGTCCACGCCGAGCGCCGACCTAAAAGCACGAATGACAACATCTGTGCATACACCTCGATCTGAGGGAACGTCTCCGCCAGGAAAGGAGAGAGAAACGTAAGCGGGATCGTATGTAACCGTCACACCAATTTGCTTGCGTGCAGCCTCAACGAGAGGAGATGAATTCGCAGCAAGCGGAAGGAATACTGCAAAAACAGGAGGTGAACTTTCATAGAGGATAATATGCGACCTAATTATGATGCCCACCGCTTAGAGAAAGAGCGAACAAAATGGGGCTGGAAGCATGGTTTTCGCTCTTACAAAAAAAAGGACTCCGAACAAAAAAAGAAGAGCCGGAAGTATGCTCAGCCTTGATCCCGCCCCGGTGGCACATCCATATCAACGCCCTGCTCAAACTTTTTTTCTTTTTCTTCAACATGCGCTACCCAAGACACTTAAATCCAAGGACTGACCCCAGATCGGCTCTCACCGATGGGTGGTAGGAGTGACTGGGGCGTGGCTGAATCAACGGTCTGTGGTCTCATGAGTTTTTTCTTTGTTTCTGGAGATTGTTTCTCGCGCAAAGTCGCCAAGCTCGCAAAGGACTCTGGCATCAAAAGTCTTCTTGTTTTCTTTTATCTTCCGAACGCTCAAAGTCAGCCGCAAAAGTGGCTGGCGCGGGGCGTGCTAATCGGAGCACGAGCATTGACAGCCGTGAATCTCGGCTCGACTGCCTAGTTAGGTTGTTTTTTCATTTCATGTAAATCACCGCGATGATCGCATTGAGAGGAGTGATAGATTTTTTGTGATGCCTGATTATGTCAGATTTGCTTCTTGATATCTTATCGAACTCCATTGTGCCCATGTACTCCCAGGCCTTGTTCCCTCTTTTAATAAAAATGGGTAGCGGACCGCTTGATTTACTAGTCAAATCTACCATCTTCTCACGAAGTGGTCCGCCTTTCGGTAAAATAATATTAGGTGCGCCTGGATTCTTTTCTAAGTCGAGGCAAATACAAGTAGTATGATTGTTAGCAAACGGCGCAAAAACACGTGTCGAACCACCAAACTTTGCTGCGATCTGTGCTCGTGAGTATTGATTTCCGATTTTCATATTTTGCCTGACGCTCAAAGTGAGCCTTGATCATAGCTGGCGCGGAGTGTGCTGCTCGGAGCACACTCCGTGACATATATGGTTGTAGGCTCGAATGATTGATTAGTCTTTTATTCTTCATACCACACAAGTCCTGCAAGCGGAAGAGATACATTGGTGGGCCACGCATCGATGCGCGCAATCTCCTCTGTTTTGAACCACGGACGGTCGTTGCCATTGTTCTGAACGGCACTTCGCAAATCATCTTTTGCGCGCAAATACTCTAGAGCCAATTTTTCTGCCTCTTCTTCGGTTTCTGCTTCCACGTGTGCTGTTGCGTAGAACCCGTGCTTACGCGGCGCCAACGCGTCGAACGCAACAAGGAAATTTTTACCTTCGATCAACACTCGGAATTTCATTTTTGCCTAACGTTCAAGGTGACTCACGATCAGCCGCGTCACGTTTTCTTGCTCCGCAGGAAACGTGGCGCGGGTGAGCGTTGGGTGCACCGCTTTGTTCGCCTAGTTGGTTGCGTAGTGCTCGTTTTTTAGACTCTGGAAGATCGTCCCAATGGACATCCCTGAGAGCCGCTTCGAAAGAGTAGAGATAGTAGCATACGGGAAGGGATTTCTCTGAATGTTTATTGCGGATGCGGCGATGCGCCTCGACAGCACCTAAAGAGCACAAGTCTTGCTCTGAAAAAATGCCAA
>Ga0163146_10000924_pt1 | contig 41705 bp, 36 predicted proteins | sample OliLakLV19MP7G1_FD_148648 | JGI IMG/M metagenome (GOLD analysis project Ga0163146, IMG submission 148648) | Freshwater microbial mat bacterial communities from Lake Vanda, McMurdo Dry Valleys, Antarctica - Oligotrophic Lake LV.19.MP7.G1 | ecosystem: Environmental > Aquatic > Freshwater > Lake >... | reverse complement strand
AGCAGTGAACTCGCTCTCGCTGCGCACGGTGTGACGCGCACAGCAGCAAACGTTTCGATCGAGCGCGGTGCGTTACGCGAGGTGTGGCGCCTGACGCCCGACGCGGCCGAGCAAACCTTCGTCCTCGCGCATCGCCCGGCTGCTTCAGGCAGTCTCCGGTTGCACATCGCGCTCGAATCCGAGTTGACGATTCAGTCCGCCGAGCACGGCCTCGAACTGGTCGGTGAACGCGGCAGCGTCGCCATTTCCGACGTCTTCGTGGTCGACGCGGCGGGCGTGCGCACACAGGTGGAATGCACTTTGGCCGACAAGGGTTTCTCGATCGAGGTGCCGGCCGCAGTCCTCGCGAGCGCGCGCTATCCGCTCGTCGTCGATCCCGTCTATTCGACGCACGCGCTCGACACGACAACCGCTTTCATGGCGCATCCCGACATCACGAACTCGACGACGAGCGGCAGCTGGGCCGTCGTCTACGAGTTCGCGTACAGCTCGACCGACAACGATCTGTACACGCAGGATCTCGTCGGCGGCGTGCCGCAAACGGGCGTGTGGGTCGACACGACGACCGCCTCCTGGAACGAGCCGCACATCGCCTGCAACGCGCTCTTCGGAACCTATTTGACCGTCGCCGACGTGCGTCCGACGGGAAGCAGCTTGGGTCAGGTCTGGTGCCGTGCGCGCGTAGTCGGCGGCACGTTTCAGTACGCGCAGAAGCTCGTGCAGAACTCGAGTCTCGGCTCCTGCCGCAGCACCGACGTCGGCGGGGATCCAGCGTTGGTCTCCCCGACGTACTTCCTCGCGATCTGGACGAGACAGGCCACGAACACCGATTGGGACGTGCACGGCCGACTGATCGACGGCGACGGCACGCTGATCGGCACGACCCCGATCTTCATCGAGAACACGACTGCGTTCGACCTGTTGCCGAGTATCTCGAAGACCGACGGTACTCCGCCTTTCGCCACGCAGGAATGGAATCTGACTTGGCAGCGCATCGTCGGCTCGCAGACGGACATCTGGGGCGCGCAGATTCACTGGGACGGACTGATGACGACGCCTCCGTTCTTGATCGCGAGCTCGGGACAGAACGATCAATTCCCTTCCGCCTCGAGCCTGCTCGACGGCGCTTCGGGCCCTCGTCCGTGGATGGTCACGTACGACCGTTACGTGGGCAGCGACTACGACATCATCGCCAAGGCGCTAGTCGGTTCGACGCCCATCACGCCCGAGCTCAACGTCTCCGTCATGGAGGGCGCGGACATCTACGAGAATCAGCTTCACCCCAACGTCGATTCGAACGGACAGCGTTTCGCTCTGGCTTACTGCGAGTCCTACAACAACGCTCCCGCCGACTACGACCTGTACGTCGCGACGCTGCACATCGAGGGCAACGTGCTCGTGATCGACGAGGCGCACCAACTCATGGACGCTTCCTCCCTCAATACGGACGACGCGCCGATTGCGTGCTGTATCGCGGATTCGAGCCACGGCAATCCCTATTACGGACTGGCGTGGTCCACGCATTTCGGCGGCACTTCCGACGTCTACACGGGCGTGTATTCCGAGCCGTCCTCGTACCAGAGCTTCTGCTTCGGCGACGGCTCGTGGGGCAACTGTCCGTGCAGCAATTCGGGAGCGGCGGGCAAGGGCTGCGCGAACTCGACGACGAACGGCGGGACGCTCACGGGATCGGGCTCGAACTTCGTGAGCGGCGACACCTTCGCGCTGTCTGCGTCCAACATCCCCGGAGGCCCGGTGTGCTTGTACTTCCAAGGCTCGATCGCGGGCACGGGCGGAGTCGCCTTCGGTGACGGACTCTTGTGTGCCAACGGAGGCGTCTTGCGCATCGGCTTCGGCACGTTGAGCGGCGGCTCGGCGATCTATCCCGCGTTCGGTGACGCACCCATCTCGGTCAAGGGTGGAATTCCGCCCGCCGGCGGCACGCGCGCCTACCAGGTCTGGTATCGCGACAACAACAGCTTCTGCACTGCGGCAACGTTCAACTTGACCTCAGCCGTGGGCGTGCTCTGGCTGCGCTGAACAGAAGAGTCGCGAGCAACAACCGGCGCGGATCGATCTCGACGATCGGTCCGCGCCGGTCGTTTGGCCACAGGAGAGCGGGCTTTGCACGCTCGAATTGGGCCTGCAAACAACCTGTTTGCGCTGGAGCACGAATTCCTGGCAGCTCGCGCCGGGGGACGGCGCCTGGCTGGTCGGAGCTGACCTCGGCGCACGGCGCGTCGGCACTCCGCATCAACCGAGCGACGAGAAATCCTCCCATGAAGTCCAATTCCCGTTCATCCGATTCCAGACGCGCGCTCGCTGGAGCGATCGCGTCTCTGTCCGTCCTGTTCGTCTGCGCATCACCCGCGCGAGCACAAGGTCAGGTCAAGATCCCGCGTCCGTTGCCGCACATGATCGACGAGAAGAGCGCGGATCCGGCACCGACGGCTTCGGCGACGGCGGGCCCCGAGCGCTTCATCTCGAGCGCGACGGGTCACGCGCTCGTCAAGCCGACGAAGACGCTCACGGTCGGCGGGCCGGAGATGCCGCACATCGACTTCTCGAAAGTCGTCATCGACCAACCGACGAAGGGCGACATCTGGGTTCGCGGTCGCACGTACAAAGCGAGCTTCGACGCGAGCGGCGCGACCTACATCCCGTTCCTCGGTTCGAACGCGCCGCACAATTTTCCCGTGCGCGTCGAACTCGAATCCATGCGCATCGGCGGCTCCGACGTCGAACTGTCCACGCGCGGCATCGCACGCGTCGACAACGAGATCACCATCGACCGCGGCGTGCTGCGTGAAGTTTGGGACATGAGCCCGGAACAGGCCGAGCAAAGCTTCGTCCTCGCGACGCGCCCGACGATGGCCGGTCCGCTCGAACTCCGCATCGCGCTCACGTCGGAACTCGAAACGAGCACTACCGCAGAGGGCATCGAACTCGCAGGCGAGTACGGCGGCGTCTCGATCAGTCACACGATCGTCATCGATGCGGCGGGCATGCGCACCGCTATCGAGAGCCGCATCGAAGGCGGAACAATGGTGCTCGACGTTCCCGCCGACGTGTTGGCGCGTGCGCAGTACCCGCTCGTCGTCGACCCGGTGTACTCGACGAACGCGCTCGACACGACGACGACCGCGACCGCGCTCCCCGACATTTCCAACGCAGGCACGGCCGGAAATTGGGCGGCTGTGTACCAGTTCTCGTTCAGCGCGACGGACGCCGACGTGTGGACGCTCGACGTCTACTACGGCATCCCGGTCGCGAACTCGGGCGTGTGGGTCGACTACACGAGCTACACCTGGGTGGCTCCGCGCATCGCCTACAACGCGCTCAACAACACGTACTTGACGGTCTGCTCCGTGCGCCCGACACCGAACGCTCCGGGCGAGATCTGGTGCCGCTCGCGTACCGCGGGCACGACGACGCAGTTCAATCAAGTGCTGATCCAGAGCTCGATCCTCGGCTCGTGCTTCTATCCCGACGTGGGCGGTGATCCGGTGCTCACGGGCCCGACCTACTTCATGGTCGTGTGGACGCGCAACTTTTCGGCGAACGATTGGGACGTGCACGGTCGCCTCATCGGCTACGACGGCACGCCGCAAGGCACGAGCCCGATCTTCATCGCGAGCACGACGACCTTCGATTGGTATCCGCGCATTTCGAAGACCGACGGTCGCGCGCCGTACTCGACTCAAGAATGGAACGTCGTGTGGATGCGCGGCAATGGCGTCAGCGACGTGTGGGGAGCGCAGATCCACTGGGACGGGAACATCACGACGCCGGCTTTCCCGATCGATCAGACGACGTACGCGGATACGTTCCCGAGCGCTTCGACCTTGCTCGACGGAGCTGCGGGACCGCGGCCGTGGATGGTGACGTACCGTCGGCAGTACACCAACGAAGGTGACGTGTATGCGAAAGCGCTGATCGGTTCCTCGATCCAAACCGAACTCAACGTGTCCGTCGCCGAAAACGCCGATCCGTACGAAGACCAACTCGATCCCGACGTCGATTCGAACGGTCAACGTTTCGTGGTCGCGTACTCGGAGTCCTACAACAACAGCGCGAGCGATCGCGACCTCTACACCACGACGCTGCACTTCGAGGGCAACGCGATCGGTGTCGACGAGGCACACCAACAAGTCGATTATTCGACGCTCGACACGACGGGAGCTCAGATCTCGTGCGGCATGACGGAAGGGGGCGTCGGCTTCGCGTACTACGGTCTCGCTTGGCCGCGCTACGGCGGCGGCGTCGAAGACACGTACGTGGGCGCTTACTACGAGCCGGTCTCGTACAACACGTTCTGCTACGGCGACGGCAGCGCCGGCGCGTGTCCTTGCGGCACGTCCGGCTTGCGCGGCTGCCCCAACTCGGCCACGACCGGCGCCGGGTTGTTCTTGCAAGGCAACAACTACACGAGCGCTGACACGTTCTCGATCTTCGCTTTCAATCTGCCGCCGGGCTCGATCGGGCTCTTCTTCCAAGGCACGAACGCGTCGACGATCGGCTCGACGTTCGGAGATGGACTCTTGTGCGTCAACGGCTCGATCGCGCGCTTGGGCGTGAAGACGGCTCCGCTCGGCAACGCCACGTATCCCGAAGTCGGCGATCTCCCGATCTCGGTCAAAGGCAACATCCCGGCCGACGGTGGATACCGCTACTACCAGATGTGGTATCGCGATGCCGTCTCGTACTGCACGCCGTCGACGTTCAACATCACGTCAGCCGCGCGAGTCTTGTGGTTGCGATGAGCTGAGCGGCGCTTGCGCGTCGGTTCGCGCGACTGCAGACACAGAGGCCGGTGAACCCGGCAGCACGTACTGCTTCGACTCGAGCCCAAGAAGAACGCAAATTGGAAAGAGCTGCTCGTCGCGAAGACGGGCAGCTCTTTGCATGCGAAACCGATGTTGCGTCGCTTCGAACCGCTCATGGTGCAGCCGAAGGACCAGATCGAAGGCCGCGAGGCGACGGTCGCGAACCCTTCACCTCACATCACCACGACCAGATCACCTCGAGACCGTTCGTGAGGTTGAAGGTGTTGCTCGTGCAGAACGCGGCCGCGTCGCGGTACCAGATCTGGTAATAGCGAATGCCACCGGAGTACTCGATCGATCGCGCGCGATCGGATCGCGTGTCTGTCGAAAGACCCCGGTTGACTGAAGGAGGAACGACGATGGCGATGAAGAAGAAAGCGATCACGAAGAGGGCCGCGCCAAAGAAGCCGACGAAGAAAGCCGACGTGCCCAGCCTGTTCCGCCTGAATATCGAAGTCGGCGATCTCGACGCCGCGGCCCAGTTTTACGGCAAGTTGTTCGACCTGAAGGGCCGCATCCAAGCCGGCTCGCGCGTCTACTTCACGTGCGGTGCACTGACGATGCAGGTCGTCGACGTGTCGTCGTCCGGCCGTCCGCACCCCGCGGCGCAGGCGCTCTACTTCCTCGTGAACGATCTCGAGACCGTGTTCGACCGCGCGCCGGAACTGCGCTCCCTCTCGACGGAAGACGTGCACGGCCTCTCGGGCGGAGCGATCGCAGTGCGACCGTGGGGCGAGCATTCGTTCTACGCCGAGATTCGTGGCGAAATCCGCTGTGCTTCGTCGAAGCCGGCACGACCTACGGCGGTTGAGTCCGCGTTGCGACGGGGCGTCACTTGCTGTAACGTCGAGCGGGCAGAGCGGTTCTGCGCGGATTCCTCGTGACGATCTACCTCGAGCTGACGCGGGAGTTCAACGACGGTCGCTTGCGGGCGATCCTGTGCAGTGGCCAGGCCGTCGTGCTCCACCGGCTCGCGATCATGAGCAAGGACGGGGACTGGATCCTCCGCGAGGACGAGGAAGCCCTAGACCATGTCCTCCGCGTGCTGGCGCGACACGGAGCGCGTTATCGCTTCGGCGCGCCTCTCGACTTGCGTTGGTTGGTTGGTGGTTGGAGTTCCCACCTCGAGTTCAGAACCAAGACGCTGCGCGTGCGCACCGACTTCTTCACGCGACCACCCAGGGTCGAGAAGACGAGCCTCGCGCAACTGTGGAGGGAGCAGGAGGGTCGCGATCCTCCCTTCACCGGCGCCCGGATCCTGGCTGACATGAAGAAGACCAACCGCGAAAAGGACTACGCCGTCATCGGGGAACTAGCGCGGCTGATGACTGATCCCCGCGACCAGCTCCTGTAGTCCCGCAGCGCGCAGGACTTGATCGTTCACGCAGCCAAACATCCGGCACTCGCCGCGAGTCTGCTGAAGGAGCGCCCCGTGCTGGTTCATGTTTCCGAGGGTCGAACGCGAATCGAGGAGGCACTGGACGCCGAGCGTCGTGCGCTGATGAGAAGCAATGAGTCGTGTCTCGAAGCCTATCTCACGGCCGCGCAGAGACTGGCAGCGGACTGGCCCGCGATCCAGGAGCAACTCGGCGGGCTCCCTCTCGTGGAGAGTCACCGGATCCTGATCGAGCGAGCGCGAGAACTCTTGCCGAGCCGTGTCCAACAGGCTGACTCATGAGAGACGAGTTCTTGAGCGAGGAAGACCTCGACCTGCGCAACATGTCGCAGAATGAGTTGCTTGCCTATTGGCAGCTCTGGCTCGAACAAGCGCAGTCGACGAACGACCTAGACGAGGATCTGTATTCGCACGGCGTCTTCACGCGGGCCCCGCGTTCGAACCCAGTGCCGAGTCAGGGAGAGTCCGAATTTCGAGAACGAGGATCCGTCTGAAATGGTGCGCGGCGGGAACGAGTGCCTGTTTCCAAGGGTCACTACGGTGCTGTCACTTTTCGGCGAGAAATGGCGACATCGTAGTTAGCCACCCGAATGAAGTTCGCCGCGCCATCGAGGAGTCAGGTTGCGCGCGATCGCCGAGTTGCCGTGCCTGGCGCGCCGCATCTCGTCAATCGCAGCCCGCGTTCAGAAACTTGCAGGGGGCATCGCTGTGTGGCCGATGAAGCGCTGCATCGAACTCTGACCGTCGACGAATTGTGGCCGTGACAGCTCGTGGCGACTCAGAACCGCTTGCCCAGCCGTCGAGTCGCTGCTCGACCTCGTCGCGCCCGAGCCCTTGCGCCTTGATGAACTCTCGAAGCGTCAAGTCCCTCTTGTTCACGTTGCAGGCCGCACAAACCACGACCATATTCGTTCGGACAGACCGACCCCCTTTCGACAGAGGGTAGATGTGATCGGCGTGGCCGCCTCCCACGATCGTCTGTGCGCAGTACGGACAAGTGCCGTGCTTTTCGAGTCGCTTCCGAGTTGTGGATGCTACCTGCCTGGCCTTCTTCGAGTTCTGAGCGGCGGCGGCGCGCAGTTCCTCCATTTTGGACTGTCTCATCCGTTCCTTAGCGACTCGTGACGATTCCGCATCAGATTCTCGCTTCGCTCGATCTGCTCGCCGCTGACGTTCAGTCTGCAGAAGCTCAAGTCGCTTGACGTTCTGTTCCGCCCAGGGGTTTCTGAAGAGTGTGAGCCCACGCTTCTTGCCCTCCAACTGTCGGTCGAGTCCGGCGATCTCAGACCGCAGGGCCGTGATTGTGCTCCTCACCTCCGGTCTGATTCGAGAACCCTGGAGCAGACTCGAGAGCGGTCCATGCTTTGACTCCGGTGATGCCTTGAGCTTCTCGATCTCAGCCTCAAGCTGGCGTTTCCGTTCTGATGCCTGTTCGATGGCTGCAGCTAGAGAATCACCAGCTAGTCGCGACTGCGCCGCGCGTTCGTTGTCCGTGGTGATCGTCTGTCGTAGTGACGTGATGGACTCGTCGAGAACAGAATCGGTCAACTTTCTCGCTGGTTTCGGCTTGTAGGACCTTCTCCGCTTTCGGAATCCCGGCCTCCTCAGCATCCTCTGCGCAAAGTCGTGTCTTCGTCGAGATCGATTCAGGTGAGCAGCCTGCCGAGCAGCTCCTGCGTTTTCTTGCCGTCGATCTGACCCTTGTACTTGGCCATCACGGCTTTCATCAGCGTGCCCATGTCCTTCTTCGACGTGATGTTGAGCTCGCTCATCAGCGACTTGATCGCCGACTCGGCTTCACCATCGGAGAGCGACTTGGGCAGGTAGCCTTGGATCACTGCGAGCTCGGCTTTTTCTTTCGCCACCAAATCGGCGCGTCCGGCTTTGTCGAATTCGGCGATCGACTGCTGGCGCATTTTCACGGCCTTCAAGAGCACGTCTTGCTCGATGTCGGGCGTGATGACTTTGCCTTCTTGCAGATCGAGGCGCTTCAGTTCGGACAAGAGCAAGCGCAACGTGTCGCGCACGATCTCGTTCTTCGCGAGCATCGCGGTCTTCACGTCGGCTTCGAGTTTTTCTTTGAGCGCCATGTCTATTCCTCGGGTGCGTCGTCTTCGCGCGGTTCGACCGGTTCTTCGTCCTCTTCGACGTCGTCGGTTTCCTCGCCCTCGGCCGGTGTTTGGATGATCTGCACGGGGCGAGCGCGCGCTTCACTGGCGTAACGCTCGAGATCCGTTTCGGACACGACTTCGAGCGCGACCAACTTGTCGCCGTCCTTCAAATTCACGAGACGAACGCCCTGCGTGTTGCGGCCGATCGTGCTGATCTCCGCGACCGGCGTGCGCACGAGCATCCCCGACGAAGTGATGAACAGCACGTCGTCGCCCTCGCGACACAACGCGACCGACACGACGCCGCCATTGCGATCCGTCGTCTTGATGTCGATGACGCCTTGGCCGCCGCGACCTTTGATCGGGTATTCGGTCACGAGCGAGCGCTTGCCGTAGCCGTGTTCGGTACCCGTGACGAGCGCCGCCGTGTCGTCGTTCGCGACCACGACGCCAACCACTTTGTCGCCGTCGATCAAGCGGATGCCGCGCACGCCGTAGCTCGTGCGACCCATCTCGCGCGCCGCTTTTTCGTCGAAGCGAATCGCTTGACCGTCGCGCGAGCACAAGATGAGCGTGTCGCCCGGTTTCGTCAGCGTCACGCCGACGACCGCGTCGTCGCCGTCGAGCAAAATGGCCTTGATGCCGCCCTTCTTGGGGCGCGAGTACTTCTCGAGCTTGGTTTTCTTGACCGTGCCGCCGCGCGTCACGAAGAACACACACGATTGCGAATCGAACTCGCGCACGCGCAGGACGTTCGTGATTTCCTCGCCCGCTTCGAGCGGCAAGAGGTTCGTCATCGCGCGACCCTTGCTGGTCCGCGTCGCTTCGGGCACTTGGTAGACCTTGAGCCAGTAGACCTTGCCCTTGTTCGAGAAGTTGAGCAGGTGGTCGTGCGTCCCGGCGGCGAACAGCGACTTCAACGCGTCGCCTTCCTTCGCTTCTGAACCCTTGATGCCGCGACCGCCGCGACCTTGCGCGCGGTAGACCTCGAGCGGAGTGCGCTTGATGTACCCGTCTTGACTGACGGTGACGACCATCATCTCTTCGGTGATCAGCGCTTCGATGTTGAACGAAGCGTCGATCTCCTCGTCGGAGATCGTCGTGCGGCGTTCGTCACCGTAGCGCTTCTCGATGTCGTCGAGGTCGGCGCGGATGATTTGAACCACGCGCGCGTCGCGGGCCAGGATGTCCTTGAAGTCGACGATCTCGGCCGCGAGGGAGTTGTATTCCTCGATCAGCTTGTCGCGCTCGAGGCCCGTCAAACTGCCGAGGCGCATGTCGACGATCGCCTGACTTTGGCGAGCGCTCAGCGCAAAACGCGCCGACAATTCGTTCTTGGCCGAGTCGCGGTCTTTCGCCGCGCGAATGATCTTGATGACCTCGTCGATGTTGTCGACGGCGATCCGCAAGCCCTCGACGATGTGCATCCGCTCTTCGGCTTTGCGCAGCAGGTACTGCGTGCGGCGGCGAATGACGTCGCGACGGTGCTTGATGTACGCGTCCAGCAATCCGCGCAGCGTCAACGTGCGCGGTTGGCGATCGTCGATCGCCAAATTGATGATCGAAACCGTCTGTTGCAGCGGCGTGTATTGGAAGAGCTGGTTGACGATGACCTGCGGGTCCTCGTTCTTCTTCAACTCGATCACGAGGCGCAAACCGTCGCGGTCCGACTCGTCCCGCACGTCGGAAATGCCGGTGATTCGGCCGTCTTTCACGACTTCGACGATCTTGTCGATGATCGCCGTCTTCCGCACTTGGAACGGAATCTCGGTGATGACGATCTGCTGCTTCGTCTTCGTGTCTTCGACGTGGAACTTGCCGCGCAAGCGCAAGAGGCCGCGACCCGTCGCGTAGGCCTGCAAGATCCCGTTCTTGCCCATGATGATCCCGCCGGTGGGGAAATCAGGGCCTTTGACGATCCCGCACAACTCTTGGATCGTGATCTTCGAGTCGTCGAGCACCGCGCGCATGGCCGCACAGATCTCGCGCAAATTGTGCGGCGGCAAACTGGTCGCCATGCCGACCGCGATGCCGTCCGAACCGTTGCACAAGAGGTTCGGGAAACGACCCGGCAGCACCGACGGCTGCATGCGCGTGTCGTCGTAGTTGGGCTCGTGATCGACGGTGTCCTTGTCGAGGTCCGCCATCATCTCGACAGCGGTTCCGGCCATGCGCGCTTCCGTGTAACGCATCGCAGCAGGCGGATCGCCGTCGATCGAACCGAAGTTGCCTTGCCCGTCGACGAGCGGATAGCGCAGCGAAAAATCCTGTGCCATGCGCACGAGCGTCGGATAGACGACGGCTTCACCGTGCGGGTGATAGTTGCCCGACGTGTCGCCCGCGATCTTGGCGCACTTCCTGTACTTGGCGCGCGGCGACAAGTTGAGGTCGTTCATCGCGACGAGGATGCGGCGCTGCGAAGGCTTGAAGCCGTCGCGCACGTCCGGGAGCGCGCGCGAGTGGATGACGGAGAGAGCGTACGTGAGGTAGCTCTCCTTCATCTCGCGTTCGAGAACGCGGGGTGTGATGCGCCCTGCGTTGTGAGGCGTCTTGACGTCTTCCGTTCCGCTCATGACTGCTGCGATCCAGGTGTTCCGTGCTGTCTTTCGGCGATGTGAGATCGTCGTCGGACGGCGGGTGCGAGCCGGGTATTATCCGGAGGTTCGGAGCGCAGTTCCAGACGCGTTTCGAGCCTATTTTTCGCTTCGATTGCCCTCAGCTGAGCCGTCATGACGAAAGCCGCCCCGTCCTCCATCTCCACCGCCCTCGGACGCATCCCGTCGGGCCTCTACATCGTCACGACGAGCCTCGAACGACGGCCGATCGGATTTCTCGGATCGTTCGTGCAACAGGTCGGGCTCACACCTCCGGTCGTGTGCGTCGGATTCGCGAAAGATCGGCCACATTTGGCCGAGTGCGTAGCGAGCGGAAGGTTTGCGCTCTCGATTCTCGACGAAGCCAGTCAGCCATTGAAGCGCGCGTTCTTGAAGCGCGTGGCCGAGGGCGAGTCGGCGTTCGACGGTTTGAATGTCGCGCACGCCAAGTCGGGCAATCCGGTGCTCGTCGATGCGTTGGCGTGGCTCGATTGCAAGATCGTCGGCCGTCACGACACGCACGATCACGCGGTGCTGTTCGGCGAAGTCGTCGAAGCGTCCGTGCAGCGCGCCGGCGATCCGTACGTGCATTTGCGCAAAAACGGCCTTGGCTACTGAGTGTCCGAGCGCGCGCCGCGTCTGAGCGACGCGCGCGCATGCGACGACGGCTGGTTCGCCGCCGTCACTTCAACGCGGACAAATTTGCGCCGAAGTTGATGTGGAACACGTTGCTGTCGAGGATCAGCGCAGGAACGGATTTCACGCCCGCGCGCTCGGCCTCGGCCACCTTGTTCTTGTCGTGGCCCAGGTGGACGACGGTGACGTCGTAGCGCGTGCGGTCCAGTGCGCTCACGACGGTCTGCTCTGCGGCGACGCACACGGGACAACCGGCATGGTAGAAAATGGCCTTGTTTTTCATGTCGAAACAACCTCGTTGGGTGTGCGCGCTGCTGCTGTTCGCGACGCCGACGCGCGCCGATGTGCGACTCACGGCTCGCTTCGTGCGACCGCGAGTGCAAACCTAAGCAGCGAAGAGATGACGGCCAAGAATGCACCTTTCGGTAAGGTTCCCGCGATGACTCCCCGCGACACACAGCGAGCAGCGCACCCCGTGGCGGCGATGGTCGAGGACATCGTCGGCTGCAAATGGTCGATGCGGCTTCTGCAGTTGATCGCCGACGGCAAGGAACGTCCCAGCGCTTTCTTGCGCGGGTGTCCCGGGCTTTCGGCGAAAGTGATGAACGAGCGACTCGCGAAACTGCAGCGCTTCGGCATCGCGACGCGCACGGTGACGGGCAGTCGTCCGCCGTTGCGAGTCGTCTATACGTTGACGCCGTTCGGGCGGCGTTTCGCGGGTTTGCTCGACGAGGTACGGCGCCTGCAAGCACTCCTCGACGACGAAAAATCGTGAGCGCGCGGGCGCGACGGGCTCACGGCGTTCGCGCGCGCTCCGCTAGAGCCGCTTCGATTTCCGGTGGCAATGAACGGCTTACGTCGGCGTCGAGGTCGGACAGGATCGACTGAAACGCCGGGTCGCGACGCTGCGCACCGAGCTGGATCAACTCGACCGCGGCGCGCACGTCGCCGTCGCGCAGCGCGCGCAGTCCGAATTCCGCGATCGCGGACAGCGCCTCTCGATCGTGGAGTTCGCTGGTGCGCGCCACGAGTTCGACCACGTCGCGATCCAATCCGTCGATGTGCAGCGCACGTTCGCGCGCGCTCGAATACTCGCCCAGCGCTAGGTCCGCATGCAGTTGGTCCTCGGGCAGCGCTCCGAGCAGCCGGTGCGCTTGGATCGCGCCCGTGATCACGAACAGCGCGATCCCAGCGTACGTGAAACGCCTCAAATCTCGGCGCAAACGGCGTCCGACGTTGGGGTCGACTTGAGCGCGCTCGAGAAACGCGACGCGATCCGCCGTGCTGAAATGCCGCCAACCACCGATGTCGCGAAACTGTCCACCGACCTTCTCGAGCGCGCTCATCAGTGATCTGACTTCGCCCAAGACATCGAGACTGAACAGATCCGCCTCCAACTCGAAGCGCCTCGACAACCAACCGAATGCGAGCAATCCTGGCACCAAGAATCCGATCACCGTGACACCCGCCCACACCGGATCCTCCGCGAACCAATGCTGCGCGAGCACATCGCCGAGCATGGCAAAACCGAGCAAAAACACTGCGAAAATAGGCACGTGACGCCGAACCGCGTGCCCCATCTCGTGCACGAAAACGGCCGCGAGTTCGCTGTCACTCATCTGCGCGAGCAGTGCATCCGAGAACAGCACGAGGCGCGTCTTCTTCGTCAGGCCGACGATCAACGCGTTCGCCGTCGTGTTGCCCGTCTTCCACACGTAGATGCGCGGATTTTCGAAGCGCGCGAGTTCGGCCACCGACAGCAACACGTCGCGCTGCGGTCCCGGTGGAACAGGTTCCATGTCCCACGTCCAACGCAAGAGTCGCGGCAACATCCAACCGATCGCGACTAGAACGGCGAGCACGAAGAGCGCGCTCCACACGCCGACCGTTTCGATGCGCACGCGCAACGCTTCGGACAATCCGATCATCGACGAAACGAAGAAGTACAGCGCGAGCGGCGCGATCCCGAAAGCCAGCATGCGCAACTGGAACCGTCGCCAACTCGTGCGCTCGTTGCGCGGCGCGACGATGCTCGATCGAGCATGGATCGCCGCGAGTTCGAACACCAAGAACGGCGCGATCAAGAGTGCCGCAGTCCAGTCCGGCCACACCAAGAACGAAGTCGTGTGCCCCGTCCATCGCGCGACCAGCGTCGACCAACCGAATACGGTCAACCCCGCGATGTACGTGAGCGGCGCGCTCCACGTCAGCAGCACATACACCTTCTCGCCGAGCTTGAATTTCCCCGCGATGAACGCGCGCTTCGCCGACCAAGCCAGCGCGAATGGAACGCCGACGAGAGCGATGACGCCGATCCACGATTCGATTCCGGACGTGACGCCGGATTCGACGAGTGCCTGCGCGAAAAGCGCGAGCACGATGTGCGCCATGTACCCCATGAATGAACGGGCGACTCTATCAGCCTCTCGAGCGGGCTTTGCGAGGTCGCTTCGGCGAATCGTCCGGAGTGCGTCTTTCTCCTCGGGTCGATGGGGGCTCAGTCGCCGAGCGATTGTGATGCTTGCAAGGCCGTCCCTGTCGCACCCATGACCAGATGCAGCCCGACTGTACACATAGACGTCTGGGTGCGAAGTCGAGTTGCGGGCTCCGGCAACGTGTCGAAGCCGACAAACGAAACGGGGCTGGCGTCGAGGTGAAGTTCGAGCCGGTGACGCGCTTGCGCCCTCTGTTCGCTACGGCTCGACGCGCACACAGCGTTCGAGGTGGATTCTGCGCGCGGTCAGCCACCCGACGTTCGAGGCGCCGGTGTCCATTCGATGCTGGCGAGTTCTTCGACAGGCCCGCTCATGAACACGCCGCCCTTTCCGTCGCCGTCGATCTCGAGCGTTCCGCCCGGCAATTCGATGCGGACTGGAAAACGTGCGAAGCCGCGCTCGACAGCCGCGACTGCGGCGGCACAAGCTCCGCTGCCGCACGCCTGAGTCTCGCCGACGCCGCGCTCCCACACGCGCAAGTGAACTCGTCCGGCGCGGATCGCGAGGAACTCGACGTTCGTTCCACGCGGGAAAAGCAGATGTTTTTCGATCAGCGGTCCGTGCGTGGCTACCGGCGCCGTGCGCTCGTCGTCTACGAACAGAACACAGTGCGGATTGCCGACGTCGACGAGCGTGCCCTTCACCGAAGTCTTCGCGTCGAGCGGAATGGCGACGTCGCGCGCGAGGATTTTAGGAGCCCCCATGTGAACGCGCGCTCGAACGACCTTGCCGTTCACGCGTTCGACGGTGGTCGCGCACTTGCCCGCGTCGGTTTCGATGACGAATGAATCGCCCCTGACGTGACCGCGGTCCGCGACGAGCTTGGCGATGCAGCGCAGTCCGTTCCCGCACGTCTCCGGTCGCGTGCCGTCCCCGTTGTAGAGGATCATGGCCGCGTCACCGCCAAAGACGCCCTTGGTCGCGATCAACAGTCCGTCGAGCTTGGGCTCGATCGTGCTGCACGCCGCTCTCGCCAGTCCCGGCAAGTCGCGCGGCAGATCTCCCACGAACCCGTCGATGACGCCGAACGTGTTTCCCGCGCCGGACATGACTATCACGTGCATCGCTTCATGTTAGCTCGCGGGGTTGAAGAGAACGCCGTGACTCTTTTCCTCCCCAGCACCCGTTCCGAAGCGTTCAACCTCCGTCCTCGCGTTCGAGTCTCTCGATTACTCTTCCTACGCCGGCTCGGAGCCGGGGTACGAGGCCTTCGATCTCGTCCTTCGGCAGCACGGGCGCGAGCTCGTCACGGATCGCTGCCTGGTCGAGTTCTCCGAGCGCGGTGCGTAGCGCCGTGACCAGCTCCGCGATTGTCATCGTCTTGCGCTGCTTCAAGGCGGGCAGACGCGATTCGATGCGTGCAAGCCGCTTGCGCAGCGCCGATAACTCGGGTGCGGTCTGCAAACGCGCCGCGAGATAGTAGATGTCGTACAGATCGCGCAGCAGACGACGCTCGTTCCACGCGGCCAATTTGTTCGCGAGCGCCCGCTCGAGCGTCATGACGCGCACGAGGCGCGACGGTTGATTCTGCCTAAGCGCCAACGACGCCGTCGGCATGGCCGTCGAGGGACATTCGACGTCGACGTTGGCTTCGATCTGGATCGCTGCTTCGTCCACCTGCAACCGCGCGCGGATCATCTTCGAATGCACGTCCATGGTCACTCGCGAGCCTTCGATCTCGCGCAACACGGTTTCGATGCGCGTGGCGATGGCCTTCTTGGATTTGAAAGGCACGAAGACGTAGTCGATCTCCGTCGTCGACCGGGGGCAGTCGAGAAGTCGCAGCGCGATCCCTCCCTTCACGACGGCGTGCTCCTCGAATACCTCGGCGAAGCGATGGAGCACCCACACGAAAAGGCCGTCGGCGGTGGCAGGACGCGAGAGGAGCGGCTTCATGAGAACTTCAGGACGCTGCGCGCGAAGGCAACGAACTTGGGATTCGCGTAGCGCTTCAGGTACTGCGCAATGCGTCGTGCATCGAGCCGGGTCGCGTCGATATCCGAGTACACGTCGAACGGATAGCGCCGTCCGCGCAGGTGGAAGTACAGCGTGTCGAGCGTCGCCTTCTCCGCGTCGGCCCAGCGCACACCCTTCTCGACCGTGTGGCCGAAGTCGAGGTGCGGTGCGACGTGCAAATGCACGATCTCGAGCCCTTCCCCGCCGTAGACGTGCGCTCTTCCCGGCTTCGCGGCGATCAATTGATTCGCGGGCATCGTCCCGATCACGAGATGGCGTGCGAGCACCGTACCGAAGCTGATGTACGAGTCCGGCGCGAGCCGCTGGCTGAGAGTGGGCGCGTCGAACGGCTCGTGCACGTAGACGCCCCGCGAAAAGCGTCGCAAGCTGCCCAGCTCGATCAACGCTGTCACGCGTCGTGTGAATGCAGCGGGGTGTCGCTCGGCGAGCAAGACCTGAAGATCCGCCTTCGTGAACACCCCCCGCTGGCTGGCGGCGACGAGCTCGATCCGCTGGCTGTCAGACACGGATTTCATATCGCAGGATATGCTACGAAACTGTAGTTTTTCCTGCAACATGAACAGTCGCGGTCAACCGCGGATCTTCTGCGTGTTCTTGAAGTGCAGCTTCGCGACATTAGTCAGCCCTGCACGGCCGTGAATCGCCACGAAACGTGACGCAGCACGATCGACCGGATCGCCAGCGCCTTTGTGCAGATCGACGGCGGCCTCTTCGGAGAGTTCTTTCAGCGCCGTCAGGAATTCCTCGCGCGCGATGATGCTCGCAGCGGCGACGGCGGGATTCGACTCGGCGCGCGTGCGTTGTTCGAGCTTCACGCCTAACGGCGCCAGCTTCTTCTGCATCAGAGCTGGATTCGCGAACTGATCGACCAGCACGTGCATTCCGGGCTTCGCGAGCCGACCGATCGCCTCCGCATGCAAGTTGCCGAGCAAGTCGTTCAGCTTGCCTTGCACGTAGATCTGGTTGTAGCGGACCGGATCGAGGCGCACGACGGCGTGCGCGACGATCCCGCGCAACGCAGCACCTAGTTTGAGGCACTGTTCGTCGCTCAACTGCTTCGAATCGCGCACGCCGGCGGCGCGCATCTTCGTCGCTTGGCCCTTTTCGAGCCGTACGGCGACGACTACCAACGGCCCGAAATAATCACCTTTGCCAGTCTCATCGCTGCCGATGATTTCTTCGTCTAAGTCGTCGGATGACTCAGTCGATGCCGATGAAGCGCCCTCCGCTTTAGGACTCTTGGCCGTCGCGCCCGTGAGCCAGTGATCGATGAAAATCTCAGGGTGCGCTCCCTGCACGACGATCTTGCCCGACTCGTAGAACGTCGCGACCACGCCCTCGCCCTTCACGCTGAAGAACGCGTACGGAGTCGACCGAAACACGAAGTCGCCGCTCGCGAACTGCTCGCGCATCGCTCGCGCTTTCGCCGGAGTCATCTGGAACACGAGAGTTTGCTGAGCCATCGCGCGGATTCTGGCACGCGCCGACGTGAGCGGCTACCGTCCTGACAGTGACCGATTCGTTCGACACGGGCCTGCTCCCCCACTCGCTCGACCCCAGTCGTCCGCGGCCACTCGAAACTCCGTGGGGCGCGTTCTCGCTTTACGTGGTCGAAGGTCGCGTGCGCGCGGCGCAGAGTTTCTGCCCGCACCTCGAAGGTCCGCTGTTCCAAGGCACGCTGAAGGGCGACGTCGTCATGTGCCCGTGGCACTTCTGGTGTTTCTCGCTGACGAGCGGAAAACGCGTCGACATCACCGGGCGATTACTCGCTTCGGGCGCTCGCATCGAACTCTTGCCTGTTTCGTTGTCGCCGCGCGGCACGATCGTGCTGCACCCGCCGAAAAAACCAACCTGACGTTCACGTTCGAGTGCCTAGCGCGCTCACGTTTCCGCGCGCGCCGTTCGATCCGTATCATCCGCGCGCAATCACCGCCTCTACTGCTCGGAGTTTCCCTTGGCCAAGATTTACGACTCGATTCTCGACGCTGTCGGACAGACGCCCATGGTGCGCATGCGCAGCATCGGCCGAGATCTCGACTGTGAGATCCTCGCCAAGTGCGAATTCTTGAACCCCGGCGGTTCGATCAAGGACCGCATCGGCAAGCGCATGCTCGAGGAGGCGCAGAAGAAGGGGCGCATCCACCCAGGCGATACGCTGATCGAGCCGACCTCGGGCAACACGGGCATCGGCCTCGCGCTCGCGGCTGCCGTGTACGGCTATCGCATGATCATCACGATGCCGGAGAAGATGAGCCGCGAGAAACAGGTCGTGCTCGAAGCTCTCGGCGCCGAGATCATTCGCACGCCGACCGAAGCCGCTTGGGATGCACCCGAGAGCCACATCGGCGTCGCCAAGCAACTGCAGAAGATCCTGCCGAACGCCTACATCCTCGATCAGTACGGCAACCCCGACAATCCGGCCGCGCACTACTACGGCACCGCGGAGGAGATCCTCGAGCAGTGCGACGGCAAGCTCGACGCGATCGTCATGACGGCCGGCACCGGCGGAACGATCACAGGCGTCGCCAAGCGGCTCAAGGAGAAGGTCAAGAACGTGCGCGTGATCGGCGTCGATCCCGTCGGTTCGATCCTCGCCGGACCGGGACCGATCCACAGCTACAAGGTCGAGGGCATCGGTTACGACTTCATCCCCGACGTGCTCGATCGTTCTCTCGTCGACGAGTGGATCAAGACCGAGGACCGCCCTTCGTTCCAAATGGCTCGGCGCTTGATTCGCCAAGAAGGCCTGTTGTGCGGCGGCAGTTGCGGTTCGGCGATGTGGGCCGCGCTCCAAGTCGCGAAGAAGATGGGCCCGAAGAAGCGCATCGTCGTCATCCTCTCCGACTCCGTGCGCAACTACATGACGAAGTTCATGGACGATCGCTGGATGAAGGAAAACGGCTTCACCGAGAGCCAATGGGAGACGAACACGATCGGCGACACCCTGCGGTCGTTGCCGCGTCGCAAGCTCATCACGGCTGCCAGCGCCGACACGATCGCAGACGCGGTCATGAACATGAAGGAGCACGGCATCAGCCAGTTGCCCGTCGTCGACGCCGGCCGTTTGGTCGGCATTTTGACCGAGACGGACGTGTTGACGAAGCTCGTCGACGGTCGCGCCACGTTGGCGAGCGCGGTTGCGGAAGTGATGTTCCGCAACGTGACGACGGTCAAAGCCAATGAGGACGCCGGCAAGTTGCTCGACATCTTCACCAAGGGCATGGTCGCGATCGTCCTCGACGACAAAGACGCAGTGCTCGGCGTGATCTCGAAGATGGACCTCGTCGACATGTTGACGGCGAGACAGCAGAAGACGGCGCGGTGACCGTCGATACGGTACACGGTATTTTTCTTCCCGATTCACCGACCCACGCGCAGGCGTGACTCCGAGACGATCGTCGGTGAATCGGGAAGAAAAGTACCGTGTACCGTATCGACGGTCAGCTCGCGCTGCTCGTGACTTCGGGCGTCGGCGCCGGCTCTGCTGATGCGAACAACGGTCGCAGAGCATCTGCTGCGGACAACGTGCCGACCCACGCGAAACCCACGAAGAACAGCAGCAGGAACGGGAGCGAGCCCCACATCTCGTTCGTCGCGGCTTCGAAAATTCCCCAGCCGATCCACGCGGCGAACAACAGCTCGACGCCGGGCATTCCGCGCATCACATTCGCGTAGCGCTTGCGCTTCGGACCGCTGCCCTTTTTCGGCGTGCGCACGAACACGCCTGTGCCCGGCAACAAGCCTTCGATCACCGCGCGCGTCTGACTGACGGACATTCCGATGCCGAGCGACACCGCGCACGCCGTGTCGACGAGGCGTTGTCCGATCGTGCGGCCGAGTACGCGCTGACTCGCTTCGTAGAACGCGAGCACGGTCAGCGTGCACACGAGGAACAGCGCGACGTGGACCCAGCCCGAGAATTCGTTCCTGAATCCGAGGCTCAGCGGCAAGAGCAGCGACAAGAACAGCACGAACGGATAACCGACATTTCCGGTCAAGTGCGCCATCGCTTCGAGCTTCGTCTTGAGCGGCTCCTGCGACGACAAGATCGGCACGGCGAGCTTCTTGAAAACCTGCACGCTGCCCTTCGCCCAACGATGCTGTTGGCTCTTGAACGCGGCGATGTCGCTCGGAACTTCAGCGGGCGCGACGACGAGCGGCACGTACTCGAACTTCCAGCCGCGCAGTTGAGCGCGATAGGACAGGTCCAAATCCTCGGTCAGCGTGTCGTGCTGCCAACCGCCCGCGGAGTCGATCGCTTCGCGGCGCCAAATGCCCGCCGTGCCGTTGAAGTTGAAGAACACGCCCGAGTCGTGACGCACTTTGTGCTCGATCACGAAGTGCCCGTCCAGCAGCGTCGATTCAGCGCGCGTCAGTCGGGACTCGTCGCGATTCAAGTGACCCCAACGCGCTTGCACCATGCCGACCTTCGGATCGGCGAAGCGCGGCACGAGCCGCAGAAGGAAGTCGCGCTCGGGCGTGAAGTCGGCGTCGAAGATGCAGATGAGATCGCCGTGCGCGCTCTTCATCCCGTTCGCCAACGCGCCTGCTTTGAAACCGGTGCGATCGGTGCGGCGGATGACTGTCGCCTGAATTCCGCTCGCAACGAGTTGCCGCACTTCCTCGTCGACGATCGCGCACGTCTCGTCGTTCGAGTCGTCGAGAACCTGGATGTCGAGCCGGCCGCGCGGATAGTCGAGCGCTCCCGCTGCTCGGATGAGTCGCGCCGCGACCGTGCGTTCGTTGTAGACCGGTAGCTGAACCGTCAACTTCGGCCAAGACTCGTCGGCCGGTTCACCGTCGCGCGAGGCGTCTTCGGTCTCCCAGCTGAAACGCGTCAGGAGCCAGACCCGGTGCACACCGAACAGTCCCAGCAATCCGAGTGTAGCGGCGTGCGCGCCGTAGAGGAGGTTTTCAAGTGCCACGCGAGGCTGTCCGGCCCGTTTCGGGTCTTCGGGGCGAAAAGGATACCCGTTCGGGGGACCCGGATTCACGCGTCCTTTGGGTCAGGAGCCTCGAAATGAGCATCTCTTCAGAAAAGCGGTTGCTGACCCTCGATTCGGGTCCGCACGCGCAGGTGCGGGAAGCTCTCGACGATCTCGGCGGAGGCCGGAATCGGGCCTCCTTGGAGCAGGAACATCAGATCGATCGCATTGGCAACCGCCTGCCCCGAAAAGTGGTTGTTCGTGACGATCGCCGTGTCGTCGTGCAAAGACGCGATGCGCTTGGCCTTGCGCGAGAGCTCGTCGAGCTCGCGCTCACCGTAGAGGTAGTCGTATTTGTCATCGCGCTCGGCCTCACCGCGGAACCACTCGCGCTCGTTCCGGCCGTGCAGACGCAAGTAGCCGATCGGCCCGGTCGGTTCGTGCCACGCCGGCGGATGGTTCCACGCGTTCGGCAAGTCGACGTAGGCGAGCGAGTAGGAGAGCCCGCGCACTTGATCGATCGCGGGGCGGTCGAACCACGATTGATGACGCACTTCGAGCACGAGCGGAAGGTCCGGAAACAGCGCGCGCAATCGACCGAGCCGGCGGACTTCGCTCTTACCGTGCAGAAACGTGACGGGAAATTGCACGAGCACGCTGGTCAGTTTTTTCGCGCGCACGAGAGGCGCGAGCCCGGCGCTGAACTCGCGCGCTTTCGATTCCCACGCGTCGCTCGCCGCATCCGCGCCGGGCTCGGGCAAGTGCGTGAAGTCGCGATTCAGCTTGGCTTGAAAGCGAAACTGCGGCCGATCCACGACGAGCGCAGCCCAGCGTGTCGCGTGTTCGACGCGTGGCATCGCGTAGAAGCTCGAGTTGATTTCGATCGTGTCGAAAGTGCGCGCGAGGAAACTGAGCGCATGAAAACCGTGCGGCTTGTGCGCCGGATAGACACGGCCTTCCCAGTCTGGATACGACCAACCGGCGGGACCGACACGAATCATCGCGGTGAACTTTCGCCACGCGTCGCATGCGCTTCGACTGCGATCTCGAGCGAACCAGACGACGATACGTATGCTCGCGAGTTCCGCATCTCCCACCCGCGAGTCACGCGTCGCGCTCCATGCCGATCCGTTCGAACGCACGACGTTCGCATTCGTGCATCGCGTCGGCGATCTCGCGACTGCGTGCTTCCAATTCGGCCGTCGTGGATTCGCGATCGACGCGTATCGGCTTGCCGTAGACGAAGGAAACGCGGGCGAACGGCTTCGGAATCGTGAAGCGATCCCAACTCTTCATGCGCCAAGCTCGATCGGCGACGAAACCGGCGGGCACGACTGCGTAACCGGTCGCGCGCGCCAGCCACACGACGCCGGGATTCATCGCGTGCATCGGACCACGCGGACCGTCGGGTGTGAGAACCAAGACAGACCCGCTCTCGAGCAGCGTCAACATTTCACGCAGAGCGCGCGCTCCCCCGCGGCTCGCGGATCCGCGGATGACGCCGAAACCGTAGCGCTGCAAGATCGGAGCGACCGTGTCACCGTCACCACTCTGCGAAACGAGCACGACCCAACCCTTGTTTTCGTGATGCGCCATCGGCACGAGCATGCGCCCGTGCCAAAGCGTGATCAGGTGTCCACCACCGGCTCCGCGCGCGGCTTCCAAGTTCTCGAGACCGTCCCAGCGCGCACGCCACGTTTTCGACATCAGTGCGATCGCCAAGACGCCGAAGCGCGCTCCCAACTTGCGCGCGATCGAGCGGCGCCAGCGTTTGAATTTCGAGCGCTTCTTCGTCTTCGCGACAGGCGTCGGACGCGAGAGGCGCTCACGCGGCGTGATCGTCGCGTTCTCTTCGCGCGCTTCCTCGTCCATCGACGCGTCCTTCAGGGCAACACGTCGTCGACGGCGCCTTGATCGTCGACACCGTTCGCGCCGCTCGAGCGCAAATCGTATTTGGCGCCGTTTTCGCGCACGGAATAAACGAGAGCGCGACCCCAGCCATCTTTCGGAACTTCGCTGCCGTCGAGGAAGCCCTTCGGAAACGTATCGGTGCCTTTCAGCAACTCGTCGAGCGTGTTCGGCACGCGTTGGAACTGCGACTTGTAGATCGCGATTCCGGTGCGCACCGCGCGCAGTGATTTCACGGTCGATTCGCGTTCGAGCGCGGGCGTGGGTTGCACGTCCGCACTCGGAGTGGGCGTCCTCGGTGCGCCCGATTCGACCGTCGGTGCGGACGACATCTCGCCGCCGATTCGAGCGCCGCCCGAAACGCCCATCATCGTCATCGCGAGTGCGAGCGGAACTTCAGGACCGAACGAGCTCTCGCTGTAGGTGTACGTCTTGCCGTCGACGCGTTTGCTGTAGCTCGCGCTCGGCTTGAAGAAGCGGAACAACGTCGCCGCGGTCGGCAGAGCCTCGACATCGATCGGCGTGTCGCGACCCTGGCTCATCATCGGCAGCAATCCGCGGCCCGCGTCGTACAACTTGCCGACCGTCGCTCCCCAGTCCATCGAACTCGCTTCGAATGCACCTTTCGGAATCGCGTTCTCGGCGGCGAGCGCATGGACTTCGCTGTTCGGTGTTTCGGAGCGACGGACTTCGGCCTGCGCGGTCTTGCGGTTCGGCGTGACGAGGACGCGATCGGCGAGTATCGTGATCGTGGGCTTCATCGACGCTTCGGCGTTCTCTCCGTTCTCGTCGGGCTCAGTGCCGAGCGTGAACGTGTACATCGGCAGTTTGTGGTACGGCTTGTTCTCGACCTTGAGCTTCGGCTCGGCGAGCTTCGCGCGTCCGATCCACGCATCGAGTGCGAGCTTGAATGCCGCGGCGTCCTTCAACGCGACCGCGAGCACGGCCGGCGGAGCAGGAACGCCGCCGCCTTGAGCCAGCGAACCGATCGAAAGCGGCAAGAGGAACATCGCGCCCGAGTCCCCCACTGCGGCTGAGATCTTTGGCGCACCGTCGTCGGGCTTCACGGCAACGGCGCTGTTCATGCCGACGAGCGTGCGCTCGAGAAGTGCTTCGAATTGCGCGGGCTGGATCATCATCACCCACGCGCCGACGGCTTCTTTCGGCACCATGCGTGCCGTTGAGTTGGGAATCTCCCCGGTTCCGTAGAGCGCGTCGAGTTGCTTCGCGTCGCCGATGCGCTCGGCCAAACTTTCAGAGACGAAGCGCTCGCCGCAGAGCTGCATGCGCCAGCGACCCTTTTGCCCGACGAATGGCAGGAAGCCGGGCACGAACGTGTTCAAGAGAGATGCGTCGGTCGCGCTCATGTCCGGCAACAGGCCTTGGGGTAGGCGCTCGAGCTGACTCCAGGCGCGAACGAGCGTCGTGCCGCACGCTGATTGGAAGGACGTGTCGTCGACGAGCTGTTTGTGCTTCTCGACGAAGCTCGATTCGGGATTCGAAAGTCGCGCGACGATTTCGCTCGGTGCGACTCCGCCGAAACCGACGATCCAACGTGCACCGTCCTGCGCGACCCAGAATGAACCCAGCGCCGTGTTCGTGAAGCGTTGGATCGACACTTGTCGCGTTCCGATCGCAATCGTCGCGTCACCGGCGCTCATGTCGCGCTCGACGCCACCCGTGCCGGCAGCGGCTTTCACTGCTTGTTCAGCAGCAAAAGCGTCCTTGAAGTCGATCACGAACACTCCGCGACCGAACTTCGAGCGCGTTGCTTCACCTGTCGACACGGTGTGCAGGTCCGACATCGAAATGGACGCTGCTGTCGCAGCCGACCACGGCCAGAAAGGATCGTCGGGCTTCGACGCATCCACGACGGGCAACATGCCTTGCAACATCGCGCGAATGTCGAGGCCCATCTCGCGCGCGACATCGGCGATCTTCGCGACGCCGGGATCGTTGAGCATCTGCACGACGGGCGCCTTCTCGTACGCCTTGATCAGTGCCGCGACATCGCTCGCTTCGATGAGGACGTCGACGTTCGCTGCGTGAAATGCCGCTTGTTGCGTCGGCGCCTGGAGACCGAGGACGAGAAGCGCCTGGGTGAGAAAAGAATGGATCATCGTGTCGATGTGGCCGTGCTCGGTGATGCGCTCAGAGGCCGCCGAACTTGCGTAGTTCGACCTCGTGCTTGATGACTTCGGCTTCGAGAGCCTTGTTGGCTTCGTCGATGGTCTTGCGGTCTTTCATGTTCTTGAAAGCTGCTTGCAAGGCCTTGTGCTTCTCGACGACGGGCGCGCAGTTGCCGTCGACGATGAAAGCCATGACGAGACCCGTTTCATTGATCAGTTTGCTCGTGTCGACAGCATCCGTGGGTTTGATCTTGCACTCGAAGACCTGCTTGAGCGGACGGAGTCCCCCAGCTTTGAGCAAGTTGGCGACGCTCCATTCCTTGGTCCACGTGGGATTGCCGCCGATGCCGAGCGTCGTGTCCTTGTAGTAGCGCTCGACGTATGCGGCTGCGCCGTAACGGAACCACGCCGGGATCTTTTTCTCGGCGTAGAACTTCTTCGCGTACGAGTTGTCCATGCGGCCCGTCTTGAGCATGGCCGTGATCGCATCGCTGCTCGGATCGAGTGCTTCCGCATAGGACTGACCGATCGCGTGACGAACGTTGTGAACGCCCCACTTGTTCAGGGCCTCGCTGGTCGTGTCCCAGTAGCTCACGCCCATGTTCGTCGAGTTGAACTTGTCGTCGAACATGATGTCGCCGAGGTGTGCGTTGTACGCAGACGACATACCCATCATCTCGGTCGGCTGGCGTTCGTCCTCCTCACTGCCGGCGGCGACCGCGTTGTACTGATCGAGACTGCGCAAGATATAGACGTCGATGTTCTCGCTCGGCTTGACGCCGTAGATGCGATCGAGATCCTCGATCGCCGGATCGAGTTGGCGTTTCATCTTCGCCGTCACGAGATCGCGTTCACATGTCGTCCAGACATTGAAGCGCTCGAACGGGATGCGCCATTCCTGGTCGAGCTCGGCGTGGAACTTGTCGGCATCGGCGAGCGACAACCACTTGTCGCCGCACTTCCACAGGCCCTTTTCGATGTTCTCTTTCTCAGCAGGCGAGATCCACGTGAGGTCTTGTTTGACGAAGCCTTCCTTCAGCTTCTTCGCGACCTCGCCATCGACCCAATTGCCGATGTCGTCTTTGACGAGCCCCTTTTCGAGAAAGGGGACGTCTTCCTTCGGCACCCACTCGCCCTTGTATTCGAGGAGCCCCTGCGCGAGCTTCTCGTCGATCACCTTCTGCTTCTTGTACTCCTCGATCTTCGCCTGGTTCTCGAACCACTTGCCGTCGAAGAACAAGTTGCCGAGCGCGATGTTCGCTTCCTTGTGGGTCGGCTCGAGTTTCAGGAGATCCTTCAGCGTGCTCTTCGCTTCCTTCTCCTTTTTCTGCTCCTTGCACCACTCGTAGAGCTTCCAAAGTTTCGAGACGTCCTTGCCCGCCTCCTTCTTGCGCTTCGAGAATTCGTCGGCCTCCTTCTGCGGCTCCGCCGTCGCGTGTGTGGTCGGCGGTGCAGTCGCGATCGCGGCGCGAGGAAGCGTGTTCGTGAGGAGGAAGAGGAGGCTCGTCAGCATGTGTGCTCTCGTCGTCGATGTGCGGAAGTGTCCGAAGTCCGCGCAATGAACGCACTAGTGTACGTTTTCAGAGCAGGAGTTAGATCAGTGCAGCGGTCAGCTGCGTGCTTCGAAGCCGCAAGTGGCGCATCCAGAAGTCTGCTTGTCGCCGGACTCGGTGTGTCGATACAATGCGCCGACTGAACACGGCTAGGGGCCTCCTCGGAGGGCGCCTTGGCCGTGAGTTCGGGTAGTGCCAACGCCCGCGCGTCGTCACCCCCAATAGGTCGTTTGGATCCCATTTAGCACTCCGTTGATAGCCCTTTACTGGGCTCGGAACAGTAGATCGCCCATGGCTCAACACAAGGCCCCCACCGCCGTCACGATCGCGCCGGTGCATGAGAAATCCGGACTCTCGGAATTCGTCGACCGCTACTGGAAACTCGGCGCACTGGCCGCCGTCGTGGTGGCCAGCTTCGTCATCTACCGACAGTACGCTCGCAAGTCGGCCGACGATGCTCAGGCGGACAGCTGGGCCAAGGTCATCGCGGTGACGACACGCGACCCCCGCACAGGACTGATCGGCGGCCCGTCGGGCGACCTGGTCGCCGTCGCAGATCAGGTCAAGGGTTCGAACGCCGGCCCGTGGGCTCTGTATCTAGCTGCAACATCGGCAGCTCGCGAGGGCAAATTCGAGGCTTCCAAGACCGCAATCACGCGCCTGAAACAGGAATACCCAATTCATCCGCTGATCACGGACAAGGTGGCTAGCGAAGCCTCCGGCACACGTCAGAGCATGGTTGAATCACTCGAGGCGCGCGTCGACACGCAGCTGGCGTGGCGATCCCAATACCCCGGATTCTTCGCTAACCCGCCCCTCGCCGCCGACGCCCCGAAGGTGAAGTTCAACACCGATCGCGGCTCCTTCACTGTCGGACTGTACAACGCGCTCGCCCCCAAGCACTGCGAGAACCTGCTCACGCTCGCTCGCGAAGGCGCCTACAACGGTATCCGAGTCCATCGCGTGATCGCGAATAGCCTGGTCCAGGCTGGAGACCCCAACACCCTCAAAGAGGAGGTCACTGCCTGGGGACAGGGCGAGGTTGGCAACAAGCTGGATGCCGAGACCAACACCCTCAAGCACTTTGCCGGAGCCTTCGCCGGTGCGCGGACCCCTGGATCCAAACAGAGCTCCGGCAGCCAGTTCTATGTTTCTGTGGGCGACAATCATGCGTTCGACGGCGACTACGTCGTGTACGGGGCGGTGATCGACGGCATGGACATCCTCAAGCTGATCAGCGAGACGAAGGTCGTTGCTGGGACCGAACGCCCTGAAACCCCTGCGGTCATTCAGTCCACCGAAGTTCTCTAGTGGACTGTAACGGCTGGATCGCTAGCAGGCTCCGCCCTCCGTCGTCGCCTGGCGGCGTCGCTCCTCCTCCGCGTATCGCAGAGGATACGCGGTCGTCGTCGCTTCTTGCCCGACAACGAATGAGGACGAATCCTGCTAGCGATTCAGCCGTTACAGCCCCCTAGCCGGGCAGCACAAAAACGGCCCGGGTGTTCCACGTGGAACACTCGGGCCGTTTGCTTGTTCCACGTGGAACAGGGCGGTTAGCGGATTTCTTCTCGGGGCGCGAGCAGCTTTGCCAGACGGTCGAGGTCGCTGGCGTTGAAGTACTGGACGACGATTTCGCCCTTGACGCCGGGGTTGTTTCGAATCTGGACTTTGGTTCCAAGGTGGTCGCGGATTCGACCTTCGAGTTCGACCATCCAAGGTGGATTCGGGATGTAGGGTGGCAGAATCGCACCGGGATCGTTGCGGTTGGGAGCCATACCGCGAGCGAGAAGCTCGACTTGCCGGACGGAGAGATCATCCCGAGCGATGCGGTCGACAAGCTGGAGTTGATGCTTCTTGTCGGGCACAGCGAGCAGCGCACGGGCGTGCCCCATGCTGATCAATCCTTTGCGGACGGCATCCTGGGCGGCGGGCTGGAGGTCCAACAGCCGCAGATGGTTGGCAACCGTCGAACGCTTCAGACCGACACGTTCGGCGACCTGTTCCTGCGTCAGGCTCAACGCGGACATCATCTGCGCGTATCCCGCAGCACGTTCCATCGCGTCTAGGTCCTGACGCTGCAGATTCTCGACGAGTGCCAGTTCGAGCATCTGGTCATCTGTGACGTCGCGCCGCACGGTAGCGGGAATCGTGGTGAGACCCGCAGCCTGCGACGCTCGGAAACGGCGCTCGCCTGAGACGATTTCGTAGCCGTCGCTCGATGGGCGAACGACGATGGGCTGGAGGATGCCGTGCCGCCGGATGCTCTCGGTCAGTTCGGACAGCGCAGAGGGGTCGAAGTGCTTGCGCGGTTGGTGAGGGTTGGGCCGCAGGGATGCCAGCGAGATGACCTCCGAGGCATTTCGGCTTTCAATTGGAGTCGATGTGCCCAACAAAGAACCCAAACCGCGGCCTAGTCGACGCTCCATGTGACCTCCTCTAGGGATTGAGAAACCGATGACATCCGCCAGGTTAGACAGCGCGGAGGCGGAATCAAGTCCAGGTATCTTCACTCCACAGGGCTGGACCGTGAGTGGCCGGGAGCGTAGACGGGGAAGTCGATGGCGCTGGAACTCGTCGCATGGTTGGGCCGGAGGTGGCTGGGCCGTCCTTGGGTGCTCGCATTCTGGCTGGTTCTGCTGGCTGCAGTGGTCATCGTGCCGCGTGCATCCGGATTGAGCATCCGCACAGAACCTCTTTCTGGACAAGCACTTGCGTCTGAATTGGCTTTCGCGTGGGGGATCGTGGGTGGGCTGCTGAGCTTGGGCGCGCTGGCTGAACTTGGCGGCCGTGTCGACCAGATGCCGACCAAGAGACGCTGGCGAATTCGGGTCATCGTGTTGCTCAGCATGGTGCTCTTGCCAGCGATCCCCATTCTTATCTTCGCTACCAAGTTCCTCGGTGGAAACAGCGATTTGTGGCCGATGGGTACTCCGCTCGCGGCCCTCGCACACCTGATCGCGGTCGCCCTTGCAGTCGAACGCATTCCATGGCCACAGCTGCGTTCGATCCTCTTCTTGAGTCTCGCTTGGTGGCTGCCGGCCATCGCTCGCGGGTGGCCCTTCGGTCCTGCACGAATCCTGGGATCGGCGGAGCTGCCCGATTCTGCTCGCTGGATCGCGTGGTTCGGGTCGATCATCCCCTTCATACTGATCGCGCTAGCGCTCGATCTCGTCCGGCGTCCGCATCATGAAGTACGGCATTCTCGGTGACATCCACGGCAACCTGTCTGCGTTGCGCGCTGTCCTTGCGGCGTTGGAAAAAGAAAAGGTAGACCGCTACCTGAGCGTCGGCGACGTCGTCGGTTACGGCGCTGCACCACGTGAGTGCATCGAAATCCTGCGCGACATCGACGCGACCGTCGTGAAGGGGAATCACGATGCGGCCTGCGTCGGCGAACTCGACGTCATGTACTTCAACAACTACGCGCGAGCAGCCGTCCGCTGGACGCAGACCGTCCTGACGAAGAAGGACAATCAGTGGCTCGCCGATCTCGAGATGATCGCGAACCTCGAGCACGCGTGCGTCGCGCACGGGACGTACTACAGACCCGAACTCTTCGACTACGTGCAGAGCACGACCGACGCTGATCCATCGCTCGACGCACTCCAGTTGCCTGTGTGCTTCGTCGGCCACACACACTATCCCGTGACGTTGTTGCGTCTGCGCGATGATCCCGTGCGCACCGCGTACACCGAAGACACCGAAGTCGATCTGAGCGAATCACACCGCGCGTTGATCAACGTCGGAAGTGTCGGCCAACCGCGCGATGAAGATCCGCGCGCGGCGTATGCGGTCTTCGACAGCGACCGTGAGCGTGTGTGGATCAAGCGCGTCGACTACGACATCGAGCGCGAAGCGCAGCGCATCCGAGCAGCAGGCTTGCCGAGCGCGCTCGCCGAACGACTCTTCCTCGGCGTTTGATCGCGCTCAGCGATCCGGACGCAGATACGCCAGCTGTATCGGCAGAGTGTCGATGCCTTCTTCGCCTAGACCGGCCTCGAAGAGCAGTTCGATGTCGCGCAACGGATTCTCGTCACCGCGGAAGATGTATTTGCGCACGTCGGGGTGTGAGCCGACGGTCACCATCATGTCGAGGATCGAAGCAGCGTTGCACGTCTTGCCGGCGACTTCGAGTTCGACCGGAGTGCCGAAGCGATTCACGATGCCGACGATCAACGCCGCGGGTCGCGCGTGCAACACGAGATCGTCACGCAGTTCGACCTCGAGCACTTGAACATTCGTGACGCTGGGCAGGATCTCTTCCGCGAGCGAACGCCCACGTTTCAAGAACACAGACGCTTGGAACAGGAGATGGTTGAGCGTGACCGCGCGCGCCTCGGATCGATTGACGATCGCACCGAGTCTGCGCACGAGTTTCTCGTCGCGTGATTGGCTTTCGTGGCGCTCGACGAAGTGCGTCAGATGCGTGACGGCCTCGAGAAGGTGCAACGCGGCCGAGGCGTGACCGCGCAATTTGGGCAAGCGCGGATCCGTCGATTCGATGGTCGTATTGCGCACCCACGTGTCGTACGCCGACTGCAAGTTATGAACGGTCGCTTCGTAGACGCGCGCTTGTTCTTCCGAGCAACAGCGCTGCAGAAAAGCCTCGCGCTCGGCTTCGTTCACGATGCGCTTGACGCCGATCTCCTGGAACATCGTCGCCGCTTGAACGAACTTCGACGCGACTTCCGCGACCATCTGTTCGTCGTCGTCGAGATCTTCTTGCCCCATGTTGCGCGGGAGAGCACGCCGTTGGGCGGCCGGTGCATACTGACTGTCTGGAAACGACTCGCGCTTGATCTTGACTCCGCGAGCGAGCGCTTCGTCGCGAGCAGCCTCCATCAGCTTGCGCGCGACGCCTTGGACGTAGGTACGCGACGCTTCGATCGACTTGTGTGCCGAATCGAATTCAGCAGTCGACAAAACGGTCGGATAGCCGCCGATTCGACGCTCCAAGTGCGTCAAGCTGAAACCCGCGAGCGCGAAGCTGCGCAGCGAGGCGACGATCTCCCGCAAGAAACTGTAGGTGCGGTTGTAGCGAGCGCCGTGATCGTCGAGCAGTGCTTCGACCGAGTCGCTCTCCTTGATGATCTGGAAAAAATGACCGCGCGCCCAGGCGTCGTTCTTCGCGAGCAACGTGTTCGCCAAGCAGAGAAACATCTCCGCCTGCGTCTCCAAGACCGCCGCGAAGTTTTTTTCTGAAATGAGTTCTTCGAGCGGGGCTTCGCTCATGCTTCCGCTGCTGGAATCCCGGTTGCGCTGCGTCGTCAAGGCGCGTCAATCCTACCGTCCGCGCCCTGGCCGGCGTGCAGTTCTTGCCGGCTCAAGATCCCGATACGCGGAGGTCGATGGGTGGGCCTGTTCCGGTCTTCGGCCGGAGCGTCTCTACACCGAAAGTTTGGCGAGCGAGTCAGCGCCCGCCAGTGTCCCTCACACAGGAGCCCTGCCATTTCCGCCGAACGCTGCCTGGAGACTTATCTCCAAGAGATCAACGAAGTCCCGCTCCTGAACGCCGAACAAGAGCAAGCGCTCGGCCGTCGAATTCAAGGTGGTGATGGTGCCGCGCGCGAGCACATGATTCGCGCCAATCTGCGGCTCGTCGTGTCCGTCGCGAAGATGTACACGGACCGCGGCCTCGCGCTTCAAGACCTGATCGCCGAGGGGAACATCGGCTTGATGAAGGCCGCTGAGAAATTCAATCCCGACGCGGGCTGCCGCTTCTCCACGTACGGAACGTGGTGGATCAAGCAGGCAATCCGTCGTGCGCTGACCAACACCGTCAAGCCGGTGCGCGTGCCGAGCTACATGAGCGAACTCATCTCACGCTGGCGCGTCGTGAGTCAAGAGCTCGGCTATTTGCTCGGTCGCGCGCCGAGCATCGAAGAAGTCGCCGAGGAACTCGGCATCCCCGAAGACAATTGGCCGCTCTTGCGTCGCACGATCACCGTGAGCGGCATGGGGCCGCAGATTTCGCTCGACGTCTTGTCGAGCTCGCAGGAGACCGTTGAAGACGTCGGCACAGTCGCGCCTGACGAGCAGATGCTCAACGCCGACTTGATCGCGAAGCTCGGAGAGATGCTCGCAGTCATCGACGAACGCGAAGCGACGATCCTGCGGCTGCGCTATGGCCTCGGGACCGAAACGGGGGAGACCATGACGCTGAAGGAGATCGGCAAGGTCGTCGGTCTGACGCGCGAACGCGTGCGCCAGATCGAGCAAGAAGCGCTGAAGAAGCTGTACGGAGTGATGGGGGAGCGCTGATCCGTCCAGGCCTGTGGATGCGCCGCTAGGTCGGCGATCGCAAAACGGCCGACCCGCTCCGTTCGGCGCCTGCGCGCGTCATACTCGCTCGCGATGTCCGCGACCGAGAATTTGCGAACGAGCCTCGAGCGCGCGCCCGCAGGCACCCCGCTCTACGTGCACTTGCCGTTCTGCGCGGCGAAGTGTCACTACTGCGACTTCTTCTCGGTGCCGGCGGAGGGTCAGGACCGCGGCGCGAACCTCGCGGCGATCGTGCGTGAGGCTGAGCTCTATGCACCGCGCCAGCCGCGCACCGTGTTCGTCGGTGGGGGAACGCCGTCGTTGCTTTCGACGACTGAGCTCCGGAGCTTCTTCGACGCACTCGAGCGCATCACCGGGTTCCGTTCCTCGGCGGTTGAAGTCACCGCCGAGTGCAATCCCGAGAGCCTTGATCGCGACAAGGCGCGCGCGCTGCTCGACCTAGGGGTCACGCGCCTCTCGATCGGTTTCCAGAGCCTGCACGACGAGGTGTTGCAACTTTTCGGACGTGTCCACACGGTCGAGCAGTCTTTCGCCGCCTTCGAATCCGCCCGTTCCGCCGGCGTGCGCGACCTCAACATCGACATGATCTACGCCGTGCCGGGCCAAACGGCCGAGGCGTGGGAGCGCGATCTGGCGCGCGTCCTGGCGCTCGGGTCGGAGCATCTCTCGGCGTACAACTTGACCTTTGAGGAAGAGACTGTGTTCCGCCGCTGGCTCGATCAGGGTCGGCTGACCAAATCGGAAGAAGAAGTGGAGTTGGCGCACTTCGACGTCACGCGGGCGCTCACCGCGGGCGCCGGTTTGGAGGCGTATGAGATCTCCAATTTCGCCCGATCTGGACACCGATGTGCTCACAACGTCAATTATTGGGAGAACGGTCCCTACCTCGGCATTGGACCCTCGGCCGTGAGCAAGATCGGCCCCACGCGCGGCGGCAATCTGAAGGCGATCCAGCCCTACAACCGACGCATCGCGGCTGACAACGACGCGCGGACGTGGGAAGAGACGCCGAGCGGCGCCGCGCGTCTTTTCGAGACCTGGTGGCTAGGCCTGCGTCTCTCCGACGGCCTCTCGGCCGACGAGGCGCGCTCGCGGGCCCATTTCACCGGATCCGATGACCCGGCTGTGCCGATCGCAGAGTCGCTCGTTGTGGATGGACTCGTCGAAGTTGTCCACGACCGCTACCGATTGACCGCGCGCGGCCTGCCACTCGCCGATTACGTGGCCAAGCGCTTCCTCGCCGCCGCGACCTGATGCACAGGTAGGATCCTCGGCCCAAACCGCGATGAACTACGCCGACCGACTCACCGAATCCGTCCGCCGCGCCGGAAACCCCTGTCTCGTGGGCCTCGATCCGCACGAAGCGAGCTTGCCCGAGGAATTCGCCGTCGTTCGCGATCCGAACGCGCCGCGGGCGGCCAAAGCGCAGGCCTGCGCCGATTTCTTGTGCGCAATCCTCGAAGTCTGCGCTGGCAAAGTTCCGGCGGTGAAACCTCAGTCCGCGTTCTTCGAGATCTACGGCGCCGACGGGGCGCTCGCCTGGGAACGCGTCGTCTCGACCGCGAAGCAGGCCGGCCTGATCGTGATCGGCGATGTGAAGCGCGGCGACATCGACACGACCGCGAAGGCCTACGCGCGGGCTTTCCTCGAAGGCTCGGGCCCGCGCGATCGCGAACATTTGTGCGACGCGATCACGATCAATCCGTACTTGGGCAGCGACTCGATCACGCCTTTCCTCGAGTCGTGCAAAGCGGCGGACGCGGGCATCTACGTGCTCGTGCGCACGTCGAACAAGGACAGCAAGCTCATTCAAGATCACGGCTCGCCGCGCGTGTACGAGAAAGTCGCCGACAGCGTCGTCGAGTGGGGGAAAGAACTCATCGGCACGAGCGGTCTCTCGAGCGTCGGAGCCGTCGTCGGTGCGACTCACCCCGACGAATTGACCGCGTTGCGCGCGCGCATGCCGACGACGCCGTTCTTGATCCCCGGTTACGGCGCGCAAGGTGCCGGTGCCAAGGAGATCGTCGGTGGTTTTCTGCGCGGTGGTCGCGGCGCGCTCGTGAACAGCTCGCGCGGCATTTTGTTCGCGTCGAAGCAGCAGGCGTTCAAAGAGCTGCATTGGAAAGATGCTGCCGCGCGCGCGATCGATGCGATGGCGAGTGAGATCAACGCAGCCGTCGGATTCGCATCATGATCCGGATCGAGCACGCGTCGGCCGACGTGCTGCAGCAGAGTGCCTTCGCACTGCAAGCCTTGTCCGGCCGCCTGCCACGTGAACTCGTGCACGTGCCGCGCACGATCGCGTCGATCGCGAAACCGAACGATCGATGGGATCGCGAAGAGCGCGCCGAACTTGCGACGACGCTTGCGCGTGAACTCGGCACGCTGGCCCCGCACGTCGCCGTCGTCGACGCACTGCGCAAGTTGGAGAAGCCCGGGACGTTCGCCGTCATCACGGGACAACAGCCGGGCTTCCTCGCGTCGCCGTTGTACTCGCTCTACAAAGCGCTGCAGTCGATCGCGCTCGCGCGTGAGCTCGAGAAATCATGGGGGACGCCGGTCGTCGCGCTGTTCTGGAATCACGCCGACGATTCGGACTTGGCGGAAGTCAATCATGCGCACGTCGTGAACGTGAACCTCGATCTGCAGAAGATCACGCTCGCAGCACTCGCGTCGGGCAAGCAACCGCTGTCACGCATCTTCCTCGACGACGAAACGCATCGGCTCGCGGCGATTCGTGCGGCGCTCGCGCAGCTCGTCGACAAGGATCCGTTCGCTGCACGCGCACTCGAGATCTTCGTGCCGAAGAACGGCGAGTCGTTGGCGCGCGCTTTCACGCGAGCCTTCACCGAACTGCTCGGTCCGCTCGGCCTCCTCGTGATCGAACCGGATTGGATCCGGCCGCAGATGTCGCACGAGTTGTCGCGCATCGTCGCGATCGATCCGGCGGCGGCGCTCGCGCGTGGTGTCGAACGCGTGAAAGCAGCCGGACTCGAGGTCGCGATCGATCCGACGACGGCGGCACTCGTCTTCGAACTCGATGCGAAAGGTCGCCGCGCGCTGCGAGCCGGTGGCGACGGATTCCGCTACGACGGCGAAGACGGTTCGCGCACCGGAACAGAATTGGCGGCTGAAATCGTGCAAAATCCGCTCGCGTGGTCGCCCGGCGCATTGTTGCGGCCCGTCATCCAAGACCTCGTGTTGCCGACGGTTGCATACGTCGGCGGATTCGGCGAACTCGCGTACCACGTCGAACTCGGCGACTTGCGCGATGCAGCCTCCGCACCACGCACCGCGTTCGTGCCGCGCATCTCGGCGACGCTCGTCGATCCCGAAGCGCGCCTCGCGTTGCGCCGATTGGAAGTCGACGTCGCGACGGTTCTTCGAGCTCGCGGCGTGTACACGGCCGACGCCGCCGCGGCACCGCCGCCCGCAGTACTCGCACGCATGAACGAGATCGCGAAGCGGACGTCGAAAGAACTCGCGTCGCTGAAGAGCATGCTCGCGGAGCTCGACGCCGGTCTCGCCGCGCACCTGAAACGCACCGGCGATGCGATCGAAGAACTGGTCGCGAAACTCGTCGAGAAGGGCGAGCGCGTGCACCAGAACAAGAGCGGCAAGGGTCGTCGTCACGAGCGTCGTGCGAACAACGTCTTGTTCCCGAAGCTCGCGCCGCAAGAACGCGTGCTCGGTCCGCTCACGTACGTCGCGCGCTTCGGCGAAGATTGGGTGCACGAATTGTGCGCCGAGATGGAGCCGCTCGCGCCCGAACACTTGCTCGTGAACCTCGCTCCCGAAATCGAATTGGAAGACAACGGCACCGCATGAAGCTCGACGTCTTGATCGTGGCCGCACACCCCGACGACGCGGAAATCTGCGTCGGTGGAACGATCTTGAAATTGATGCGCGCTGGCAAACGCGTCGGCATCGTCGACGCGACGCGAGGAGAAATGGGCACGCGCGGAACGGCTGACGATCGCGCGCGTGAGGTCGCCGCGGCGAACGCATTGATGAAGATCAACGCGCGACACAACCTCGATCTCGGCGACGGACGCGTCGAGGTCACCTTGTCCGCGCGCGAGAGACTCGCCGCCCTCATTCGCGATCACCAACCCGACGTCGTCCTCGCGCAGAGTCCCGAAGATCTGCATCCCGATCACGCGGCGACCGGCCAGCTCGCGCGCGAAGCCTGGTATCTCGCCGGACTCGCGCGCCTCGCCGATCCGAGCGCATCGAGGCCGGCCAAGCGTCCACAGCGCCTCTATCACTTCATGGGTCACGTGCCGTTCGACCCGACCTACGTCGTCGACATCGGGCCCGTGTGGGAGGAAAAGATCGCGCTCGTGCGCTGCTACGCCAGCCAACTCGCGCCTCGAGGCGACGCCGACAAGGGCCAGCACTTTCTATTCGGCGCCGACATCCTCTCGCGGATGGAAACGCGCGCGCGCTTCTTCGGCGAGCGCATCGGAGTGCGCTACGGCGAGCCGTTGTTGCACAAAGGTCCGCTGCCGTGTGTCGATCCGCTGCTCGGCGGGGGATAGACTGCGACGACATCATGCGACGCATCGCGATCATCAATCAGAAAGGCGGCGTCGGGAAGACGACCACGACGGTCAACCTCGGCGCCGCGCTCGCCATCCAAGGACGACGCGTCGTGCTCGTCGACATGGACGCGCAAGCAAATTTGTCGATGGCGCTCGGCATCGAAGCCGCTTCGGGCGAGCCGACGTCGTACTCGGTGTTGATGGGCGATCACGTGTTCGCCGCGTGCATTCGTGCGACGAAGATCCCCGGACTTTCGATCGTGCCGAGCAACATCGACCTGTCGGGAGCCGAGCTCGAACTCGCCAGCGCGATGGGCCGCGAGTACCTGCTGCGTGACGCGCTGACCGAATGGAACGACGCGCACGTGAAGCAACACGGCACGAGGGCGTGCGACTACGTGCTCTTCGATTGTCCGCCGAGCCTCGGACTGCTCTCGATCAACGCGCTCGCCGCCGCCGGCGAGGTCTTGATCACGTTGCAGACGGAATTCCTCGCGCTGCAAGGCATGAGCAAGCTGCTCGAGATCGTCACGCTGCTCAAGAAACGTCTCAACCCCGATCTCGTCGTCACCGGCATCGTCCCGAGCCTCTACGACTCGCGTTTGCGGCTTGCGCGCGAAGTGCTCGCCGAAATCCGCACGTATTTCAAAGAGCAGGTCGTGCCGCATCCGATTCGCGCGAACGTGAAGCTCGCCGAGGCGCCGTCGTTCGGTCAGACGATTTTCGAGTACGCGCCTGACAGCAACGGTGCCGACGACTACATGAAGCTCGCGTTCGAGCTCGTGTCGCGTGAAACGCGCGACAAAACGCGCGCAGCATTGCCACCGTTCGATCCGACGGCGCGTCTGCCGATCGAATTGACGAACGAAGTCGTCGCGCCGAAGCGCGTTCCGCCGCCACCGAGGCGCAAGGTTCCGACGGTTCCGCTGCCAGCAGCACCTCCGACTGCGCGTGTCGAAGTCGCGCAAACGGTTCCCGTCGTTCGGACGCCGAGTGCTCCGCAGTCGACAGCAGATCCCGCGATGTCTGCGAGCACGACGCCGTGGACTCCCGCGCAAAACGAACGCAGCGCAGCGCCTTCTCGACGTTCTGAAATCGAACCGAGACCGGCCGCAGCATCGAAGCCGATCGCCACGAAGGCCGCTTTGGTGAAAAACGATTCGCAGCCGACGGTGAAACACGCAAGGGTTGTCGGCAACGCGCCAGCCGCTTCGAAGAAGCCCGCGGAGCCGCCGAAGCCGATCGCGAAGAGTCCGCCGACGCGCAAGGCATCGTCGAAGTCGGTCGAGATCACGCCGGCTCCGCCCGCGGCTCAAAGCTCGAAAAAGGGCCGAGAAACAAGCCCAATCGCGTCCCACAAGGCGCCGCCTGCTCGCGAGATTGCTCGTGCGCAACCTCCCTCGGTCGCGAAGACGAACGGAAAGCAAACTGGCCCCGACACGAAGAACGCGGTCGCGAAACGCTCCACGAAGATGCGTGACGCGCTGAGCGACAAACCTGCGCCGTACCACTCGACCACCGCACGCACGCCGACCAAATTCACTCACACGCTCCACGACGAAGACATTCCCGCGCTGCCGCCCGACGCATTCGAGATCCTCTCCACACCGCTTGATCCCTGACGATTTGCCATGACCCAGAGCACGAACCCGCGCGCACACGGCGTGCTCAAGATCGGGATCCTGTGTCACCCGACGTACGGAGGTTCCGGCGTCGTCGCGAGCGAACTGGCGCTCACGCTCGCCGAACGCGGACACAAAGTGCATCTGTTCAGTCATGCTGTTCCGCCGCGGCTCGCGCACGTGACCGGTCAAGTCGAGATGCACATCGCGCAGGGCTTTCCCTACCCGCTGTTCCATTCGACGCCGCACGATCTCGCGATCACGTCGACGATTCTGAACATCCAACGCGAGAGCGGTCTCGACATCCTGCACGCGCATTACGCATTGCCGCACGCGGTGTCGGCGTATCTCGCGCGATCGGCTGCGATCGCAGACCGCGCCCGGCGCGCGCCGAAGATCGTGACGACGTTGCACGGCACGGACATCACGCTCGTCGGAAACGATCCGTCGTACGCTCCGCTGACGCAGTTCGTCATCGAGCAGAGCGACGCGGTCACCGCTGTCTCCGAAAACTTGGCGCGTCGCACGCGCGAGAACTTCTGTCGCGAGCCACTGAAAACGTGCGCGATCGAAGTCATCCCGAACGGCGTCGACACCGACTTGTTCCACCCGGCTGCGGGTGAAGGTCGCGATCCGATCGCGCCGACCGCCGTGCACGTCTCGAACTTTCGCGAGGTGAAGCGCGTGCCGTGGTTGCTCGAAGCATTCGCGCGCGCGTCGGTCGGCACGAACGCGAAGTTGCAGCTCGTCGGCGACGGACCCGAACAACCGGCAGCGCGAGCGAAGGCCCGCGAGCTCGGCATCGAGGCGCGCGTCGAGTTCCTCGGCGAGCGCGATCGCCTGCCCGAAATCCTCGCGCCCGCAGACGTCTTCTTGCTGACGAGCTCCGACGAATCGTTCGGCCTCTCCGCACTCGAAGCGATGAGCTGCGGCACGGCCGTCGTCGCGACCGCGGTCGGCGGCGTCGGCGAAGTCGTCGACGACGGCATCAACGGACTCCTCTCCGGTGTCGACGACAAAGACGCGTTCGCCGCGAACGTGGTCAGCCTGCTCTTCGATCGTCGACGCGCCAAACAGATGGGCGCCGCAGCGCGACACTCGGCCGAAACCAAGTTCGCGCGTGGAACGATCGTGCAGCGTTACGAAGACGTCTACATGCGCCTCTTGTTGGACTCCGCATGGCCGTTCCCCTGAAACGCGTCTACCTCGACCACAACGCGACGACGGCGCTGCGTCCGGAAGTGCGCGCGCGTTTTCTGGAGCAACTCGATCGACTGGGGGGCAACCCGTCGAGCGTGCACAGCTCGGGTCGCGCGGCGCGAGCGGTCCTCGACGAAGCGCGTGAACAGACAGCGGCGGCGCTCGCGGTCCACGAGGACGAGATCGTCTTCACCGGCGGCGGCACCGAAGCCATCCAGATCGCGCTACTCGGCGCCGTGCGAGCAGCCGGTCCGAACGCGTGCCTCGTCACGACCGCGGTCGAGCACTCCGCCGTCCTGGGTGCTGCCGCAGAACTCGCCCGTGAGGGCCATCCGGTTCATCGCATGCCGGTCGATGGGGTCGGACGCGTGGACATCGAGCGCCTGATCACCGAAATCGGCACTTCGCGCGCCGCCGTGGTCTCGATCCAGACCGCCAACAACGAGATCGGCACCGTGATGCCGATCGCCGAAATCGGCCGCCGCTTGCAGGATGTGGGCAACCTCGCGCCCGTGTTCCACACAGACGCGGTGCAGGCACTGGGTCGATTGCCGCTGGCGCTCGAGCGCTCGAACGTCGACTTGGCCGGCTTCTCTGCGCACAAGATCGGGGGTCCGCTCGGTGTCGGCATCCTCTACCGGCGACAAGGCGTCACGCTGCTGGCGCCGCTTCAAGGCGGCGGCCAAGAGGGCGGTTTGCGCCCCGGAACCGAGAATGTGCCGGCCATCTCTGCGGCGGCGTTGGCTGTCGAACTTGCCACGCGCGATCAAGCGGTAGCGGCTGACCGTTGGCGCGCTTTGAGCCGCTCATTTTGGGACCAAGTGCAGGCTGTCGTGCCAGGAGTGCTCCTCAACGGTCCGCCACTCGACGACAGCGCTCGTTTGCCCAATACCCTGAACTTGGGTTTCGAGAGCGTCGGCGGTCGTGAGCTCGACGGTCGCATGCTCGTCGCACGCGCCGACCTCGAAGGACTCGAAGTCAGCGCCGGCTCCGCGTGCGCGAGTGGATCACTCGAGCCTTCGCACGTCTTGCTCGCGCTCGGCCACACTCCCGAACGTGCACGTGCCGCTCTGCGCATCTCCTTCGGCGCACAGACGACGCACGAAGATATCCACACCGCTGTGGAGATGCTGCGGAGAACTTTTCTCTCGCTGCGCTAAGTCGCGTCGCACGCGCAACGTTGCGAACAACACGTGAAGAGTTCGCGTCAATAGCGTTGACCCGCCGCGTGTTCGTGGTTCGAATACCGCCCGTTCGAAGTTGGCTCGCGTGTGACTCTCACCGCGCGGACCTCGCTCTGCTCCGCACGACTGGCTCTGCTCCGCACGATCCGCACCTGTGATCTCTCGCTTTCCGCGCTCGGAACGACTGCGGCTTGCTCGAAGCTGTTTTTTGCTCCCCTGATCGCTGCCTCCGTCCACTGCTGATCGATCTCTCTCCGCGATCCGGGCGGAGCGCACCTGCGCCCCGCGTCGACCCCCCGCGACTCTGCCTTCACTTCCGCTTC
>Ga0163146_10000920_pt1 | contig 41837 bp, 42 predicted proteins | sample OliLakLV19MP7G1_FD_148648 | JGI IMG/M metagenome (GOLD analysis project Ga0163146, IMG submission 148648) | Freshwater microbial mat bacterial communities from Lake Vanda, McMurdo Dry Valleys, Antarctica - Oligotrophic Lake LV.19.MP7.G1 | ecosystem: Environmental > Aquatic > Freshwater > Lake >... | reverse complement strand
GGTGATCGAAAAATCGGTCGAGCTCGGTGCCACGACCATTGTGCCGCTGGCGGCCTCCCGCTCGGTGTTGCGCCTGCACCCGGAGCGGGCGGCGAAGCGGCTGGAACACTGGCGTGCAATAGCCCATTCGGCCTGCGAGCAATGCGGACGCAACCGGATTCCCGCGATCGCGGCTGTGAGTTCCATCGACCACTGGCTGGCTTCGATGCGCGAACACGCCGGGCTGAAGCTGATGCTCTCGCCGGTGCACGCCACCCGGTTTTCCAGTTTGCCCAAACCCGCGGCCGGCACGCTCGTGACGCTGTTGATCGGGCCGGAGGCAGGGCTTTCGGATACCGAAGAAGCGCTGGCGCAGTCAGCCGGATTCCAGCCGATCCTGCTCGGGCCGCGCGTCATGCGCACCGAGACCGCAGCATTGGCGGCGCTGGCGGCTATTCACGCGCGCTGGGGGGATTTTTGAAGGGTTGGTGCATTGTTGCGAAGTACGCCTGACGGCCGATCACGGGCCCTGAAGAGCATTGAGGTCTGAACCGAGGAAGCGGTGGCGGACCTGTGGCGCCTGGAAGACTTCGCGATCGAACGCGAACTCGCCAGCGAAACACCGGGCTGGACCATTGCGCAGCAAGCACTCGACGCCATCCGCGAGGGAATTCGCCTGCTGTCCTGGTCGCCCTACACATGCCGCAGGGCGGAGCTGGGCAATGGCCGCTCGCGCGAATTGATCCTTCCATTCGGTGCTGCGGGCTACATCGTCCTCTTCGAGATCTTCGCCGGCGAAGTCGTCGTGGGCGCGGTTCGGCACCAACGAGAGGAAGACTACCTGCACTGAAGCAAAATTGGCTGGATCGCCGGATTCCAGCCCATACGCCTCGAGCCTGGCGCCATGCAAACCGAGACAGCGGCGTTGGCGGCATCCAAGCGCGGTGGGGCGACTTTAAAGCCAACACGGTAACCATGTTATAGTTCCTACCACTTGTTCCTACATCTTGGTCCTACACCATGGAAAGCGTTTCCGTCCGCGAACTCAAGAACAACCCATCCACGGCGCTTAGGCAGGCGCGGGATGGTGAAATGGTGGTGGTCACCAATCGCGACACCCCTGAAGCAGTCCTGATCGGGCTGGCCCAACTGGGCATGCCCGACCTGGGCCGTCTGCGGCTGGCGATTGCGGCCTCGCTGTTTCGCGACGGCGTGATCAGTTCCGGTGCGGCCGCACGCATGGCAGGCAAGAGCCGCGGCGAGATGCTCGATTTGCTGGCGCGACTGGGCATCGCGCTCACGCCAGACGGTGGCGAGATCGCCGACGACGTGGCTGCGATCGACGCATGGCTGTCGCAAGCAAGCGCCGCCCGGTAGCCACACCAGTCGTCGCCGATGCCGGCCCGCTGATCGCGCTTGCGAAAGTCGGCAGGCTGGCATTGTTGAAGGCGCTGTTTGGTTGCGTTCAACTTACCCCGGAAGTGGTTGCGGAATTGGCCATCGACGGCAGCGGCGCCGACGCACCGACGTTGCAGGAAGCCCTGAGCGAAGGCTGGCTTGCGGCGTTGTCGGCGGACACGCCGGCCGCACCTCATCCTTTTCTGGATATCGGCGAAGCATCCTGTCTGGCCTACGCCGCCACCCACGCGCGCACGTTGCTGATCATCGATGAAAAACTCGGTCGTCGCGAAGCTCACCGACTGCGTATCGCGATCACCGGCACAGCAAGTGTTTTGTGCGCAGCCAAGACCCGAGGGCTCATCGATGCGGTGGTTCCGGTGCTTGAAGAAATGCGGGAGAAAGGCTACTTCCTGGGAGAAAAAGTCATCGACGCCGCGCGCGCCCAGGCAGGGGAATAGTCCGCAGCGGTGCAATCCTGCCCGGCCTTCGCGTCAGGCGCGGCGAAACTTCGGCGCTGGCAACGCTGGCGGCGATTGATGCGCGTGTACGAATTCCTGAAGCGCCAGTGCGTTGTTATGAAGTACTGCCTTCGGCCAATTGCTGCCAGTCACCAACGACTGCATACTGGATCACCGACACCCTCGGAATGCCTCACGCTGAGACACCAGCGAAGCGATGCCCGTTTGGTATCGGGCGCCGCTGACACTCGGAAAGAACGGAGATATCGAGATTGCTCGCCTCGCCGCCCACCCGCTGCTGCTGTTCGATACCAGCTTCGTAACCCGCCGTACCTTTGACGCTACCTGCAGTCTGGCCGGTGTGGAGCCCAATGTCGTCTTCGAGAGCCGGACACCGCATACGCTGCTGGCAATGGCTGAGAAGGAACACGGTGTGGCAATCGTTCCTTCTGCAGTGCGAATCGCTCGTTATCCGCTGCGTATCGTTCGCGTGACCTACAGGGGAAAATCCTTGCGCGAGCCTTTGGCTCTCTTCTGGGACAAGCGGCGCCCCCTGCCGTCGTTCGCCACTGCCTTCTGCGCAATGATGGCGCAGCGCTGCGCGAATTGTTCCCGATTTCGCGGCAGTCCGGACCTCGGCGCGGCGCCAGGGTGCGGCCCTGACCGAGTTCGCGAGCTTGCTCCTTGGACACGCCATTACGATTGACGCCCAACCCCGCGATGCAGCTGACTGCTTCACAGCGGGCTTTCGCCCGCTGCTTCTCGGCCGCTTATCGTAGGCGTTGAGCGGCGGCTATCGGCCGCTGAAATCGGCCGGCTGGACTTCCGCTTTGGGTCGAAAGCGGCCTCTCCAAATCCACCGTGTTCAGTAGCTATAGCTATCCTTCTCCAACCTGCTGTTCGCCAACGGCTTCTCCGGCCACGGCCTGCAGCAGTCGCCTGCGGTGGGCCGCGCGCTGTCCGAATTTTTGGTGTACGGCGCGTTTCGAACGCTCGACCTGTCGGCGTTCGGCTGGGAGCGCGTGATCGAAAAGCGGCCGCTCGTCGAGATCAATGTGGTGTAGCAAGCGCGCGCGTCGTACCGCCGCCAATTCGAAAAAAAGTGCGGTAAGATTAATGTCTTACATGAGAGGCATGCCATGACAACCACCCTGGTGTCCAGCAAAGGCCAGGTCGTCATCCCGAAGAAGCTGCGCGACGCTCGGCATTGGGCACCGGGAACGCAGCTTGAGGTGCGCGACACGCCCGAAGGCGTGCTGTTGACACGCCTTTCGACCGGCGCCAAGACGCCGCTCAAGCCGGGGCTGGCCGCGATCCGCGCGCGCGTCGGCTATCGCGGCGTGGCCAAAACGCTCGAGGAAATGGACGCTGCGGTCATGCGTGAAGCGGCGCGGCGCGCTCCGCGCCGATGACCTCTCTCGACACCAACGTCGTCGTCCGCCTGATTGTCGGGGACGACCTGCGTCAGGCCCGCGCCGCCGAAACCTTGGTTGCAGAACGTCGATGCCGGGTTGCCGCGTCGGTGCTGATGGAGTCCGAGTGGGTTCTGCGCGCGTGCTACGGCTTGAGCGTGCAGACCATCGCCCACTCGTTGCGTTCCCTGCTCGATCTCGAGAACATCGAGGCGGCCGATCCGCTGCTTGTGGGGCGAACCCTGGCGGCCTATGAGGCCGGCGTCGATTTCGCTGACGCCTGCCACGCACTCCAATGCGCCGCCAACGAAGAATTCGCGACTTTTGACAAGGCGCTGGCGCGGCGCGCCGGCAAGGCCGGCCTGCCCGGCGTGCTGTTGCTGAAGGCCTGAAGCCGGCCCGGCTTTCTGCCGATGCACCGGGCAATTCCCTGGAAGACAAGCCTGTTTTTTCAACCTGCAGCCTTGTATGAGCCTGAAGGAGGAAAGATTTCGGCTCAACTACCATTGGCTTGATCATCCGGGAATGGTGATCAACATGGACGAGACAAAAAGATGTTCCCGCTGGTGTGCCCCTTGTGTGGCGGCAACATGCGCATCATTGCCTTCATCACCGACGGGGTGCGGATCAATTAGATCCTGGCGCACATTCCTGCAGGCGTGCGACACGGAAACGGTGCCAGCGGCGGTAGTCGAGCGCGCGCGAGTGGATCGACCAGGCTGCCGCCGCCGTCGCCCGCGTGTCGTCCAGGCTCGGCATCGCCGCGCTCGCGTTCGGCGCCGATGCGTTGTTGCAGCATGGCGCCGACGACGCGCCGGTCTTCGACCGACCAGAGGTCGGCGCTGGTATTGAGGAGCCGGGTACGCGCGGCTTCGAGTCCGGCCGGCGCGCCTTCTTCCTCGCCCAGCGGCTGCCATTGCAGGCGGTAGCGCAACCCGGCCGAGGCCGATCCACGCGCGCAACCCCAGCCGGACTACGAGTTCGATCAGCGCATTGCGTGGTAGGGCAAAAGACGACAAGACTCGCTTGTCGGGGCGACTCGTGCCTGTAGCCACCCGAGCGGCAAACTTCCGCCGCCCAAGTGGCCACAGGCACACACAACGGGCATGCCGGGGCGGGGTTTCAGGGGCTTGTCCGGCGTCTGCGGCGCCAAATCAACGATTGACCCAGACCGATATGGCCGGGTTACTGCAACAATGGCGTTGGAATTCCTATCCTTACCCTGGAAAAGGACTGGCCTACACTCAAAGCATCACTGCTCGGCGGGAAGATTCAGGTTCGAGAAATGACGTCATCTCCAATCAGCTTCGCGCTGTTCGCTGCGGATAGCGATAACGCTGGCCTAAAATTCTTCCACCTTCTCTCGATCGGCATGCCGATCGTCGCAATTGCGCTTGCGATATTCGCTTCTTGGTGGTGGATTCTGCTTGCCTTGCTATCCCTGTTTTTTCATAGAACCGCAAAATCATTCTATCGAACCGTGATATTTCAAGCGGTGACAGCATCTGAGGCGACGTTCTGCTTCTTGTTTTCCCGGAACACTATTTGTCTCCAGCAAAAAGGAACAGTCCTGATCAGGCAAAATGATTAAGCGAGCATGAGCGATTTGAATCTAATTTTGAAGTCGAGAAGTACGCTGTCCGCACAAGAGCGGTGCACGCCCCCTGACGTGATTGAATTAAATCGCTACATGGTGGAGACACGCACCGGATTCCAACAATGCTCATCAGCCAAGCCATTGACATGGACCTGCGCATATCATCCCCGCATCGCATCTGGGCGGCATCCCCGAAGACGCAGTTCGACACCGTCGGATAACTGAATGGCGCCTATTGATCAGCGTTCTTTCGACAACGCAAAGATGCTGTAGCCCTCGACCACACGACGACTGCATTGGTTAAAGCACCAGATTTATTGATCGCCGCAAAGCAGGTGAAATCAGCGAAATTTACAAATGAGGGAAAATCAATGACAACACCCGGGTCTCGCGCCATACCACCGTCGACGGTGCTTGCCTACCGCGCCACGATCTACGAAATTGAGATACCGGGCAACGGCGGAATCGCCATGCGCGTCGGAACGGTGAACCGACCACTGTCCGCATTGATGGCCGCGCACAGCGTGGGTTCGGTGGCATTCCTGACCGCGTTCAACCCTTATAGCCGTTGCACAGAGGATGAGGTAAATCGCGCAGAGCAAGCGCGAATGGAGGCGGATTTGCGGGCTCGGGGATTCTCGTACCTGCTCGGGGCAGGACGCGATCCGAGTGGCCAATGGCCTTCAGAGGTGAGCGTACTTGTCCTCGGCATGTTGTTGCCCGAGGCTGAGGCGACGGCTCGCGCATTTGGACAGAACGGGTTTGTCTGGGTTGGCTCGGCAGAGGGGTTGGTAGTGCTCCGGCTTCTACGCCCCCTGCAAATTCCGAATGCAGACCAACTGCAAACATGGCGGGCGTCGCTACTGGCCGAGCAAGGTGCGGCCGCCGCGCTACTCAGCCCTCGGGAGCAGGCGGCTCTAATGACCGTACCGGCTACGCAGTTCGCGCATTGGTTGTTCCCGGACCGACGCGATCTGACAATGCCGTGGCCATTGACCCTCCCCAACGGGAGCACGATGGGCGCAGGCACCGAGCTTGACCGCATGTTTCGCTGGGTATCTGCAGGTTTGACGGAGACATTTACAGAGTATGTCGATTCGCCCGATGGCGGTGATAGGGAGATTCAGGATGTTCTTCAACAAGAAAAGTGATCCACGTCCTCTGGGCATCCCGTTGGACGACCTGGTTACCGCTCTTGCGGCTACAACACTGAAAGTAAAGCGGGAGGATGATTCACTGATCGTCAAGCATCGTACTTATTCGACACGCGTGGACGTCATTCGGCCGCCCAATCTCGAAACGGAGAACGGACCAATCAAGGCGGTTATTCAAATCCGGAGCGTGCTTCCGCAAGAGGTAGCGGCAATGTTCAAGAAACCGGAGCTGACCGTGGCGATGAATGCAATGGCGTCACTCGGTGCGCTCACTGTCGATGACGAAATGATTTTCGTCGGATCTCGCCTCACGATGTACCAGGACGAGCGCGCATGGAATATCCAGTTTCCACTCTTGCTATTTGCAATCATCGGGAGCACGGACTCACTTATCGGCGCGATGCGCAGAATGTTCGGTAGGGAGCGCGGTGAAAGGACTGCTTCCGCTTGGACCGAAAATGACTTCAAGCAGGTTGAGGGCAGCCTTTCCAAGGTGTCCGTATGCAACGCTGGAGAATGCGGCCTGACTGCGGAATTTAGCCTCCGAGACGGAGCAGTTAGTGCGGCTGACGGGGATCATCACACCGCGCTTTGGCAACTGATTGGCGACCAACCTCACCCTGACCTCGGGGGCGGGCTATTCTGTCTTTTGCAAATGCCCCACACCGTTGCAGACGAAACACGACTGAATCGAGTCGTCATGCAGCTCAACAAAATGGAGATGGCGGCCCACGATCTTCCGCCACACTTTGGTGCGTGGTGCCGCGGCAAAATGGACAACAATCCCGCCTACGTCAGTTTCCTGCCGAACGCCCGGCATTCAACGGCAGGGATTGCCGCCAATACGTCCATCTGGGCCCTCAACCGCGCCCAATGGGCGAATGCAATGCTTGCATCCATGGGTATTCGCACCTAAGTTACTAGCCGATGCAGGTGTCCTGGCGACAGATGAAACCGCCTGGCTGACCCAGCAGCAGATGGCTCATTTAATCCACACCAGAAAGCAAAACAACGGCCAGCACTGGAAGCACATATTTGACGAAGTTGAGCTCCTTGGAGATTCAGTTGTAAGGAACCCATTTACGACTGCCCCTCCTTTTGAAATTCACGGTCTCCAGCTTCATATTTTAATCGGACCTGGGACGGTCTCTCTGGTTTGCTAATAAAAGCGCCGGCTGTTAATCCTCAGAACCTGCTGCTCGGGCAGGATGTCGACCACGCCCTTGCAAAGGAAGACGGCGGTATCGAACAATCCCTTGTTTGGCCAGTAGGTGAGGCAATTAAGGAACAACCCGGCGCTGGTGCGACGGATGTCTCGGTCATCTGCGTGAGCCTAAGTCACCGCCGCGCCTGCTGCCGACCCGTGGGCCGCCGCTGTGGGAGATGTCGGGCAGCGAACCGGCCGAGGGCGATCCACGCGCGCGACCCATACCGGACTACATGCCGGACAACGAGTTCGATCAGCGCATTGCGCGGTAGAGCAAAAGACGACAAGACTCGCTCGTCGGGGGCGACTCGTGGCTGTGGCCACCCGAGCGGCAAACTTCCGCCGCCCAGGTGGCCACAGGCACACACAATGGGCATGCCGGAGCGGGGTTTCAACGGCTTGTCCGGCGTCTGCGGCGCCGTATCAACGATTGACGCTGACGGATATGGCCGGATTACTCCAACAATGGCGTTGAAATTCCTATCCTTGGCGGCGTTTTCATCTGATGCCGTCCCGGCGTTTACCCGACCCGAACTGATCCCGAGCGTTGGAAAACCCGAGTATGACCAGTGTTATACTTTCGCGATGAAAACCGCCATCTCCATTCCCGATCCGATATTCCAGAGCGCGGAAGCGCTGGCGCGGAAATTGAAAACCACCCGAAGCGATGTCTACGCGCGCGCGGTGGCGCTTTTTGTTCAGCAGCATTCTGAACAAGACGTGACGGCGCGGCTCAACGCGGTTTACGCGTCAGAAGACAATCGGCTCGACAAATCGATGGCCCGCATGCAAGCCGAGACATTGAAGCGCCATAGCACCTGGTAGCGGGCCCTACGTGTTCAAGCGCGGCGATATCTGGTGGGCCGATTTGGGTGAGCCGCGTGGTTCAGGTCCCGGATTCCGCCGTCCGGTACTGATCGTCTCCGACAACCGGTTCAACGCGAGCGCCATCCAGACAATATTGGCGGCGATCATCACCTCGAACCTGAAACTTGCGGCGGCGCCCGCCAATGTGCTGGTGCCGGCGCGCGCATCCGGCCTGGCGCAATCGTCGGTGGTCAACCTGTCGCAGATCACTACGCTTGACAAGGCGTTTTTGATGGAGCGCGTTACCCGATTGCCGGAGCGATATTTGCGTGAAGTCGACACGGGCTTGCGGTTGATAATGTCGCTCGGATAGATGGACGCGCGGGGCACTGCCAACTATCAGAGCACGCCAATTTGCCAGCGTGCCAGAGAACACCGGCGCGGCGCATCGCTTCGATCTCCGCTAGCGTCATGCCCAGCAAGCCGACGAGCACTAAGTAGCTGATGAAAGCGCCCATCAGCCGCGTCTTGCCGACGCCGGTGGCCAAGGCGAAACACGGCGACGGAAAATCACGCTCGAAATCCGACAACTTGGGAAACTGCGCCTTCAGCGCACCGACCATGCCGGCCAGTTCCAGCGCCGACCGCGCTCGGTGGTCCCGCTTACGTGCCCGCAGTGCGGCGGCGCGATGAAGAGCATCGCTTTCATCACCGGGACGGTGGTGATACGGGAGACTCTACGTCATCTGCGTGAGCCTAAGTCACCGTCGCGTCTGATGCCGGCCCGTGGGCCGCCGCTGTGGGAGATGCCGGGCAGCACTTCCGCCGCCCAGGTGGCCACAGGCACACACAATGGGCATGCCGGGGCGGGGTTTCAGCGGCTTGTCAGGCGTCTGCGGCGCCAAATCAATGATTGACCCAGACCGATATGGCCGGATTACTCCAACAATGGCGTTGAAATTCCTATCCTTCTCCCACGCTTCACGCGCGAAACCGCCATCCAAAAAGTGCGGATGGCTGAAGACGCGTGGAACAGCCGCGACCCGGCACGTGTTTCTTTGGCCTGCACCCTCGACACGCGTTGGCGCAACCGGAGTGAGTTCGCAGTCGGCCGTGCGCAGGTCGTGGAACTGCTTGTACGCAGGCCCGATGACCATCCGGGTTTGAGCGACCCGGGGCTCTGAGCCGCTTACCGTAGCGAACAGACTCCCAATCCGACACGCGATCCGCCATCAACCATCAACCATCCAGCGACTTCCAAATGCCGTACATCAACTTGAAACTCAGCGTCCCGGAGTCAGCGGGTGCCGACTCCTGGGGCGATCAGGGGAAAACGAAAGAGTTCAGGTACATGCATGGGGCCAGGAAGCCAGTGCCGTGACGCTTTGGCGCGGGCGGTCCGCGGACGAACCACCGCAGGCTGCACCCGCTTCGCTGCGGCGTAAATTGGCGCTGGGGGGGCTTTGAGGCTGAAGTCATCAGCTTGTCAACGGCCCCACAGGCTCGACAAGGGTGCGGCCCACATCCCGTGACCCACGGGCAGGGTCTCGGTGCCGTCATACAGCAGCACGCCCATTTTGAACTGGGCACCGGCTACGCTGGCCAGCTTCTTCAGACCACGCAGGTCGCGTTCGCTGACGCCGGCGGTGGCCTTGACCTCGACGCCAACCAGTAGCCCCGCGCTGTTTTCGATCACCACGTCGACCTCGAACTGGTCGACGTCGCGGAAAGCCGCTCCATCCCGCCCGCCAAGGAGTCCGCGACGCTGGGCAACGTCATCAGGTTGGCGGACCCGGTCAGCAGGAACCGACCCGGACGCCGGTCTTCGTCGACGCTTTTCTTGATGGCCAGCAGCAGTTGGGGTGCGCGCTGAATCTCGTCAATCACCGCCCGATCAAGGCTGCGGACCATGCCAATCGCGTCCTGCCGTGCGGCGCGTCAACTCGTCGTCGAGCGTCAGGTAGCGCAAGCCACCGGGCTCGCCGGCCCATTGGCGCACCAAGGTGGTTTTGCCGGACTGGCGTGGACCCGCCAGCAACACCACTGGCGTGTCTGCCAACGCCTCCTCCAGGCGGGCCGGGATCAGCCGCGGCTAAAGCTTGGGAGCTTGCATGGGGTAAATCCACCGGGAAAAATGGAATCAGTCGACGGGAAATTCGGAACCGGGGGCCGTGAATTCCGGAATGGAGGGGCTATGCGTGGCCCGGCCCCGCTGCTTCCCTCTCCCACAGAACTGAGGAACGCATTTATTATCAATGACTTATCGTCTGATGGCCGTTCGCGACGGACGCGATGATGACTGATGATGTAAAGAATTTCGACACTTTCGGGTCGCTGTTGACCGCTCGCGCCGCTGGAAACGCCCCCGGCTGCGATGCTGGGGCCGGCGCGCGGGGAGGGTGGGGCTTCAGGGCTGCCCGCGAGTTTCCGCTTTGGCCGAAAGCGGCCTCTCCAAGCCCGCCTCGTTCAATCGCTTTTTGTGAACCGAAAACTGCATCAAGGCACGATCCGTTGTTCCCGAAACTGCGTGAGCAGGCGCACAAACATCTCCTCGCTGTCGACCACCTCGTGGAAGCCGTGCTGTCGGCACTTGGTCACATTCGACATCACGTCCCAGCTGGTGTTGAACACATAGTCGCCAAAAGGCCAGGCTACGACTTCGTCAAAGCGGTAGGGCGTAAGGCCATATTTCTTCACGAGGGTGTCCCAAACCGGCGCCTTGTCGGCCATGAATTCGGTGAGATTCATGGGTGACGGTTCGCCCGCTTCCATGCCGAACACCGCCGCCAGCCGCGGCCAGAGGTTTTGCCAGCGGAAGTAGTCGCCGTTGGTGATGTTGTAGGCCTGGTTGGCGCAGCGCGCGTCTGTCGCGGCCCACAGGGCGGCGTTGGCGAAGTGGCCGGAGTCAGTCACCTGGTAGATGTTGCTGCCAGTGCCGGGCTTGCCGGGCCAGGCCATCGGACGACCGAGTTCTTTCATGATGGCCGCGTACACCGCGATTACCGGCAGGATACTCATGGCCATGCCGGGGGCGAAGCCGCACAGGGTTTGCGGACGCAGGTCGCTCCAGGTCCAGCGCTTGCCTTTCTGGAAGTCGGTCAACCAGTCGATCTGGTCGAAGTAGTAGTTGGCGCCAGCATGGCGCGGGTCGGTCTCGCGTGCAGGCGTCTTGAACGGCCCCAGGTGCGAGCCGTAGTACTTGGTGCCGGTGATCAGCACCACCCGCTCAAGGTTGGGCGACACGCGTTCGATCGCCGAGACCGAATTGATCAGCATGTCGCGGTTGGGCGCGATGTTGGAGGCATAGTCGGCGGCTTTGCCGGCGGAGGCCTGGAACGCCGCATAGAACACGTGGGTAGCCGCGCCGAAATCCGGCGCCCATGGTTGCAGCACGTCCACCGTCACGTAGCGCAGGTTCGGGCGATCCTCTCCCTTGCGGCGCGACAGGCCGATGACCCGCCAGTCAGGCAGGGATGCAAGCTTGTCGACGATATAACGGCCCATCACGCCCAGGGCGCCCACCACGACTGCGGTTTTCATGTCTTGCCTTCCGGTTGCGCTTGCATCGAGCCTGACCATGCGGCGCGGCTTTCAGCGCCGCGCCGCGCGCTTGCGCTTCACCCACATCCAGCGCAGGTACAAGCTCCAGGCGGCGTACACCATCACAAAGCCAAGTGCGGCCAGGATCGCCGCCAGCAAGGGCACGCCGACCAGAAGCGGCTTGCCAAGCGACATCGACCAGGCGCTGATAGCCTCGGCCCATTGCACCGGCGAGGCGCCGGACAGCGCCGGAACCGGCACTGCATCGGCCGACGGACCAATCACGAAGGCACCCAACTGGTAGGCCAGCAGATACAAGGGAATGATGGTCAGGGGATTGGTGTAGAGCGTGGTCACCAGCGCCACCGGCAGATTGCGCTTGAGCCACACCGCGCCCAGGGCGCCTCCGAGCATCTGCAGCGGCCCCGGGATGAGGCCGCAAAACAATCCGATTGCCACCCCGCCGGCAACGCTGCGACGACTCAGGTGCCACACTGCGGGATGGAAAAAACGTGGCCCGAGAAAACGGGCCACCTGGGTGTCGCGATATTTTTCGACGTCCGGCAAGACGCGCTTGAGCCAGCGACGCAGCATTCCACTCTCACATGCGATCAGGGAGTGCGAGTATAGAAGCTCTGAGGAACCGGAGACGTTGCCCGGCGGCATGATGCCCGACGGCAGGGCCAGGCAATGGCGGGCGATATCACCAGGCGTGGTCGGTTCAACACCACAGAGGTGTAGATGCCACCACGGCGACAAGCGTGAATCTCGAAGCGAATCGCAGGGCAGCGATAGAAAAACGCAAACCAGGTTCCTGGAAGGCGGACTCTCGAACGAAGAGTCTTTTCGATTCAAAACGTTGCAAAAGTGACTTTCTCGGCCTACGGACTGGTCCCGGGTTTACCTAGGCCAGCGCGACCGACGAATCTTCCTTGACGGTGATGCGCCACAGGGTGCGCGCCTGGTGGTGATCGGGCAGCGGCGCGGCATGCAAGAGCTGGGCGTTGTCCCACACGATCACGTCACCGACGCGATAGTCAACGGTATGCAGGTACTTCTTCTGCGTCGCATGCACCTTGAGTTCGTCCAGGAGCGCGATCGCTTCGGCGTCGTCCATTCCCTCGATGCCGAAGCAGCTGCCCGAGACGGAATAGAGCGATGTGCGGCCCATGTGCGGGTGCGTGCGCGCGATCGCGTGGCGCACCCAGTGCACCTTCTTTTTCTGATCTTCATTGAGCACCGAGGCAACCGTGCGCGAATTTTCGTCGAGATCGTCGCGGTTGCCGTAGTGGTGACGGCCGATCAGGCCTTCGAGACGTGCCTTCATGGCGTCGGGGAGTTCGTCGTAGGCGCGGGTCTGGTTGGCGAAGGTGGTGCCGTTGCCGGTTGTGGGCATGTCGAGCGCGTAGAGCATGGTGCAGCGCGCCGGCACGTCGAGGTAGGAATAGTCGGTGTGAAAGTAACTCCCTGCGTCTTTCAGGCCAGTGGGCTTGCCGTCGCGCTCGACATTCGAAAGTATCAGGATGTCGGCGATTTCGGGGTGGTGATAGGTGTCGATGACATGCGGTTCCGCACGCCCCCAACGCCTGGAAAACGCATGGAACTGCCCGGCCGTCAGGTTCTGCTCGTGGAACATGATGAAGCAATGCCGATGCAATGCCTCTTCGATGCGGCCGAAGGTGGCGGTGTCCAGCGCTTGTGCAAGGTCGATGCCTTTGATGCGGGCCCCAAGGGCGTCGGACAGCGGTTCGATCGCGATCATGGATTTCGTCCTTTCACGGTCCCGGCGGGCGAAAAATTCACTTCAACAGTTCGGGCGAGATCCAGCGCGGCAGCAACAGCGGAATCTCCGGCCAGATGATCATCGCGCACAGCACCAGGAGCATGGGAACGAGCATGATCATGGTGTCTTTCAGCGCGTAGCGTAGCGGCACCTTGGCCACCGCGCAGGAGATCATCAGGCACATGCCGTAGGGCGGCGTCACCAGGCCGAAGGCGAGCGAGACGATGCCGATGATCGCAAACGAGACCGGGTGCAGGCCGACCGAGGCCGCCAGCGGCTGCAAGGTGGTGCCGACGATGATGATGGCGGGAATGGCGTCGAGGAAGCAGCCCACCACCAGAAATGACGCGGCGATCAGGAAGCCCACGCCGATCGGCCCCAGCCCCCACTGCGTGACATTGGCCAGCAAGGCCTTGGGAATCTGGTAGTAGGCCAGGAGCCAGCCGAATACCGATGCCGTGCCGATGCAGAAGAGCGCCACCGAGGCCAGGCGGCCGGTGTCGACGATGGCGGTATAGAGCTGGCGCATGCTCAACTGGCGGTAGTAAAAGATCGACAGTGCCGCCGCGTACAACACCGCCACCGCTGCGGACTCCGTGGCGGTGAAAAAGCCGAGCAGGATGCCGCCTACGATGATCAGCGGCGTGGTCAGCGCCGGAATCGAGGTAAACGCCGAGCGGACGACTTCGCCCAGCCCGGCGCGCGGGTAGACCGGATAGTTGCGCCGCTTTGCATAGGCATGCACGGTGGCCATTTGCGCCAGCCCGATCAAGAGCCCGGGGATCACGCCCGCGAGATACATTGCACCGATCGAGGTTGAGATGACTCCGCCCCACACGATCATCAGGATCGAAGGCGGGATGATCACCGCCAGCACCGCCGACACCGCCGTGATGGCAATCGAGAACGACAGGTCGTAGCCCTCTTTCACCTGCGCCTGGATGAAGAGCTTGCCCTGGCTGGCGGCATCGGCCGTCGAGGAACCCGAAATGCCGGCGAAGAACACCGACAGCACTACGTTGACCTGCGCCAGCCCGCCCGGGAAATGCCCGACCAGCGCACGCGAAAAGCGCATCAGGCGGTCGGTGATGCCGCCGACGTTCATCAGGTTGGCGGTGAGCAGGAAAAACGGCACGGCCAACAGGATGAAGGAGTTGTAGGCCTTGAACATTTCGTTGAACAGCACCATCGGCGACAGGCGCGGCTCGATCACCAGTATCGGCAGGGCTGCCAGACCAAGCGCGAATGCCACCGGCACGCGTACTGCAAGCAGGGCAAAGAAGGTACCGAACAGGACCAGCGCGGCCATGCCTGGCGACAGGGCAGCCGCGGTCACAGCGCCTTCTCGGGGGCGTTGCCGCCCAGATTCTCGCCGCGCCGGTACAGATCGATGTCGCGCGCGAATGCCTCGATCAGAAACAGCAACCAGGTGACGCCGGCCACCGGCCAGGCGATGAAGATCAGCCACATCGGCAGGTCTGCCAGCTCGGAAGTCTGGTTCCAGCCAAATTTGGTGAACTCGATGCCCCAGTAGATCGTAACCCCGGTGAATCCGAGGACAAACAGGTTGGCGACGATGCGCAGCGCCGCGTTGGCGCGCGGCGACAGTTCGTTCCAGAGGTCGACATCGAAATGCAGACGCTCACGCACGCCGATCATGGCGCCGATCATCACCATCCAGATGAAAAAGAAGCGGCTCATTTCCTCGGTCCAGATGTAGGCCGGGATCAGCGCGGTGAAGCGCGAAAATATCTGGATCGAGACCGGAACGATCAGGATCGCAACCGCGAACGCAAGCACCCACGTGAGCAACCGGTGGTAGCCGTCAAGGAATTTGGTCATTGGGCGCGGCGCGCAAACGCCGGTGGCGAGAATGGGTGAAACGCGGGGCCCGGAGCGGATCGAGGTCCGCCCCGGGGCAATGCCTTACTTGATCGCGTTGATCTTGGCGTAGATCTGCTCGGCGCCGATTTCCTTGGCGTAAGCCGCCATCACCGGGTCGACCAGCTTTTGCATCGCCGCCCGGTCTGCAAACGGAACTTGTTTCAACTTGCCGGCCTTTTCCATCGCGTCGAGTTTCTTCTGGTCTTCCGAAGACTCGATCTCACGGCCATAGGCACCTGCTTCCTTGCCGGCCTTGATGATGGCGGCCTGCAGGTCCTTAGGCAGCTTGGCGAAGGTTTTCGAGGAGAAACAAAGCGGGCGAATGGTGATGGCATGACGGGTCAGGTTGACGTTTGGCGCGACCTCGTTGAACTTCATCGCCTCGATGCCCGCGGCTTCGTTCTCGCCCGCCTCGATCACCTTGTTCTGGATCGCGTTGTAGATCTCGTTGTAGGCGATCACGGTTGGCGACATGCCAATGGCGCCGAAGGTCTTGCTCCAGATCGGCGCGCCCTGCACCCGCACCTTGAGACCTTTCAGTTCGGCCAGGTTGGTGATCGGCTTGTTGGCGAAGATGTTGCGCACACCGCCGCCGGCGTAGCCGATCAACATGACTTCGCCTTTTTTCGACACCTCGTCGGCTACCGGCTTCAACAAGTCACGGTCGAGCACCTTGTTCCAGTGGGCCAAGTCGCGAAACAGGAAGGGCGCGTCGATGAACGGTGCCGCCTTGGAGAAAGTCGACATGTGGGCCGGGGAGACGATCGCGTAATCCACCGCCTTGCCCTGGTTCATGTAGGCAAAATAATCCTTTTCGAGCCCGAGTTCGCTGTTGCGGTGAAGCACGAAAGTGATCGGCTTGGCGTAATACTTCTTGACCAATTCCTCGAATTTCAGGAGCGCCTTGTTGAACGCGTGGTCGTCATTGAATTGCACCGCGCCATGCAGGGTGATGGCCTGCTGGGCCGTTGCCGGCAATGTGGCGGTCACAAGCGCTGCAGCACCCAGCGCGCATGCCATGCGTCGATTGAAATCCATGTTGTCTCCTTGATTGTGGGTTCGCACAAGGCTTGCGAGGCAAGCCTTGATTCGGCAGGACCGGCAATGGCATTATTAACCGGTCCGTTACAACAAGGATCGCATAGGGCACCTGCGCTGTCAAACAGCGAGGCGAAAACCCGTGCCGCACAGGATCTCGTGCTTGCGCCAGCGCTTCGGGCCTGCCGGCGCTGCAAGCAACGTAAAGGCTGCAGATGGGCTCGAACCGCCGCTCGAAGCTGCACTGATTGCGTGCCGCAGCATCCCGCCCCCGCTGCACCGTCCCCAAGCCGGGGCCGCTGCGTGCGGCTCGATTACCTGAGGCCGGGCGCGCGTGCCTGCAGCGACTCGGAAAACGCCTTGGCCGCCGCTTGCGGGCCGGTCAGCACCCAGTCGAACCAGCGATTCTCAAGGCGCCGCATGTCAGCGGCCGCAGCCTGCCAATGCGTGGCCTGCTCGTTGATCAGGGTCTCGAAGGTGGGCGCCTGCAGCAACAACACAGCGCTGCTGTCGCTGCCATCCATTGAAATGCTCATGCCGTTGCGCCGTGCCAGATGCAGAATGGCCTGGTTTTCGCGCAGGCAATGCATGAACACGCGTTGCAGATAGCGATTGCGCGCCCAAGCCACCGCGTGTGCGAACAAGCAGCCACCCAGACCAGCGCCGCGCGCGCCCTGATGCACCGACAGGCCCAGCTCGGCGCCTTCGCCGACCGGCGCGACATGCACCACCGCGATCAGGTTTGCCTGGGAGTCGGCCACGCCCAACACAGCTTCGGTGTCGAAATCGATCAGGTCAACATAGCGATCGATCGCCGCATCATCCAGGGTGATGCCGAAACGCAAGCGTCGGTCAGTTGCATCGAGCGCCTTGAAGTGCGGGCGCAAGCGCCAGCGGTCGGAATCGGCGAGTTGGCGAATCACGGGGTATTGCATGCGCATTTTCCTCGACAGCAACCAGCGCAGGTCGTGGTAGCGCCAGTGCCGCAGCATGGGGATAGGGTGGGCCCGGTCGGGCCATCTCATCCGTGCTTGGATTGTGCACTGCAACAACAAGTTCCGCAAGCCGGCATAACGGCAGCTCGGCGGGCGCACCGAAATCGACTAGTGTAAGCACGCACTTACGATACTTTTATTACACATCAATATGTATTTTTCCCCTGCAGCAGAAACGAGAGGCCCCTCTAAATCAGGGCGAAGCCCGCTTCATCGTGGGCCTGCGCCGCTGATGACTGGGCGCGGAGCGCCGGAGTTCAGCGTTGCAGGCGCCGGCGGCGCACCAACGCAGGCGATCACCCGCGAAAGCGCTGCGAACCGAAACGCGCGGACACCGGCAGCTTCCCTGCGGGCGTGTCTACCGATACAGTTGCCCGCCATCGATGTCGATCACCGTCCCGCTCAAATAGGACGCCCGCTCGGACGCGCAGTACAGCACCACGTCGGCCACCTCTGCGGCCTCGGCGATGCGGCCGAAGGGCATGTTGGTGAGCAACTCCTCCCAGCGCGACTCGTCGCCCAGCGTGGTCCTGGCGCGTGCCTTGGTCAGCGTGATGATGCGATCGGTACGGGTGGCGGTCGGATTGACGCCCAGTACCCGCACACCATGATTGGTGGCGCCAGCGCCGATACCCTTGGTGAATGCGATCAGCGCGGCATTGCCGGTGGCGCCGCAAATGTAGTCAAAGCTGGGCTTGGCGCCCGCCAGGCCGATCACGTTGACGATGACGCCGCTCTTGCGCTTCATCATCGCCGGCAGGACTTCGCGCGTCATGTTGATGTAGCCGAACACTTTCAGATCCCAGGCATCGCGCCAGCGCGCCTCGTCGATCGCTTCCACCGAGCCGCCGGGAATCGCGCCGGCGTTATTGACCAGCACGTCGATGGCGCCGCAGGCTTGTGCCAGCGCTTTGGCAGAACCCGGCTTGGCGAGGTCGACCGCATGCACGTCAATGTCGACCTTGTGCTTTGCCAGGATTTCCGCCTTGGCCGCTGCCAGCCGCGCCGGGTCGCGCGACGCCAGATGCAGGGCGCAGCCTTCGGCGGCAAACGCCTGGGCACACGCCAGGCCGATGCCCTTGGAAGCGCCGGTGATGAGTACGCTCTTGCCTTTGAGTCCTAGTTCCATGATGCATGTCCTTTATTGTCAGGTGGCGGGGCAAACGGATTCGAACCAGTCGGCGATTTGCGCGCCTTGCATGAACACCACGTCATCGCGGCCGGCCAGGAGGTCAAGCATTTTTTCGAGGTAGCCGATGCGATGCGGCACGCCGATCAAATGTGGATGCAGTCCCAGCGCCAATACCCGCGGCTGGGTCTTCAATTCAGGCTCGAACGCCGCCACGGTATCGACCACGCGCTGATACATCTCGGGTGATGCGTGCTTCTCGACAGCATAGATGATGCTGTCGTTGATCTCCAGGTTATATGGCATGGCGATCAGGGGCCCGGCCTTGGTTGTCATCCAGTCCGGCAAGTCATCGATCACCCAGTCGCACACGTAGTCGACGCCGCAGGCCTTGAGCACATCGGGAGTGTCGTAGGTTTCGCGCAGGCCCGGGGAGAGCCAGCCGCGCGGCCGGCTGCCGGTGAACGCCGCCATCTTGTCGAGACAGGCTTCGATCAGTTCGCGCTCGGCCGCAGCCCCGCCAGCGGCGGCATTCATGGTTTTCTGGTGCATGCCGTGGCCGATGAATTCCCAGCCGGCATCGCGCATGGCTGCGGCCGCGCGCGGATAGGCGTCGATCACGCCGGCATTGAAACTGGTGGAGGCTGTGATGCCGCGTGCTGCCAGCGCGCTCATGATGCGCGGCAGGCCGGCGCGCATGCCGTAATCGGCCCAGGAAAAATTCGGTACGTCGGGCTCGGTTTCCTTGCCGTGCGGCGGCGTGATGATCTTGCGCGGCATCGGCTCCTCGAAGCGCCAGTGCTCGACGTTGACCACCACATGCACGATCAGCGGTTTGGGCTTGCCGTTGACCAGCGGCGCGGCCAGCCGTGCCCGCTCGTTGGACAGGGTGTAGGGAACGCGGGGATTTGCCATGCGGAACTCGCCTTGAAGGAATTGCAGTTTGGAACGATCGGGGTCGGGCACCAATACACGCGCCAGACACCGCGCCTGTTTCAGTGCTGGCGCGCCAGAATGCCGAAGCCCGGCAAGGGGTCCAGGATGCCGACCCGCCGCAAGGCCTGCCAATAGGTAGCCACATTGACTCCGATCAGGGGCTTGCCATGCGTCGCTTCGATCTCGTCGGTAATGGCCGACACCGGCAGGTTGGTGCCCACGTGAATCAGGGCCTCGACGCCTGGGCGATCCAGCGCCCGGAATCCGCCACGAATTTCGTCTTGCGTGATGCGCGCCACCGCGGTCGGCCCGGTCGCCTTCAGACCGAGGGTATGCACCACCTCGTAGCCGCAGGCGCTGAAGAACTCGGCGATGAGAGTGTCGGCGGGCGGCCAGTAGGGCGTGAGCACCGCGATGCGCCGCGGATTGCCGATCGCCTCCAGGCCCTTCAACACCGCAATCGAGGGGGTGACGAAGGGCACGCCGCAATAGTCTTCCAGCTTCGTCTGCTCGGCCTGCGCGCGTGCGGAATCACCGCGAAACGAGTGGATTGAATGGCCGTGTGCAATCACATGCGGCTCGGCCGGCAGCACCAGATTCAGTGCATCGTCGAGATTGCCTTCCTCGGTCTCGAGTGCGCGCCGGTAGGTTTCCATGTCGTCATACGGTCGCGGCGGCAGGTACATGCGGGTGACGTGGTTGGTCACCCCGTGCGGGCGCATGGCCTCGAATTCCGGCTGCACGATGGTGTTGGTGGCCGGCACCACCACCGCAACCTTGGCGCGGGATGCGAGGACATCGGTAGACGGTTTACGATGCATCGGTGCGGTCATCGCGACGGCGGGCCTTTTCCAGGTGGTTTAACAGTGGAATGGTCTGGCTACGCCAGCGATTCCATTCAAATCAATCCGGGCAAAAGTAGCGGTTCACTCTTGCCCGCCGCGTTAAAACGAGCGCGGCATCCCCAGCACATGCTCGGCCACGTAGGAAAGGATCAGATTGGTCGAAATCGGCGCCACCTGGTACAGGCGCGTTTCGCGAAACTTTCGCTCGATGTCGTATTCGCAGGCGAAGCCAAAGCCGCCATGGGTCTGCAGGCAGGCGTTGGCCGCCTCCCATGACGCCTTGGCGCACAGGTACTTGGCCATGTTGGCTTCGGAACCGCAGGGCTTGTGGGCGTCGAACAGTTCGCAGGCCTTCCAGCGCATCAGGTTGGCCGCCTCGGTCTCGATATAGCTTTCGGCGATCGGGAACTGCACGCCCTGGTTCTTGCCGATCGGACGATCGAAAACTATGCGCTCGCTGGCGTATTTCGACGCCCGGTCGATGAACCAGTAGGCGTCGCCAATGCACTCGGCGGCAATCAGGGCACGCTCGGCATTGAGGCCATCGAGGATGTAGCGAAAGCCCTTGCCTTCTTCGCCGATGAGGTTGTCGGCCGGAATCTCCAGGTTGTCGAAAAACAGTTCGTTGGTCTCGTGGTTGACCATGTTGCGGATCGGCCGCACGCTCATGCCGTTGGCGACCGCATGCTTGAGATCAACCAGGAAGATCGACAGGCCGTCGGCCTTTTTCTTCACCTCCGCCAACGCCGTGGTGCGTGCCAGAAGGATCATCAGATCGGAATGCTGAATGCGCGAGATCCAGACTTTCTGGCCGTTGACCACATATTTGTCGCCGCGGCGCTCGGCCACCGTCTTGATCTTGGTGGTATCGGTGCCGGTGGTGGGCTCGGTCACACCCATCGACTGCAGACGCAGCTCGCCGGAGGCTATCTGCGGCAGGTAAAGGCGCTTCTGTGCCTCCGAGCCGTGCCGCAACAGCGTATTCATGTTGTACATCTGGCCATGGCAGGCGCCCGAATTACCGCCGCGGCGATTGATCTCCTCCATCACCACCGAGGCTTCGGCCAAGCCCAGACCGGAGCCACCATAGGCCTCGGGAATCAGTGCCGCCATCCAGCCGGCTTTGGTAAGCGCGTCAACGAAGGCTTCCGGATAGCCGCGCGCGTCGTCCACCTTCTGCCAATAGGCCGAGTCGTATTGGGCGCACAAGGCGCCAACAGCCTCGCGAATCTCGGAAAAATTCTGGGTTTGCGTATCGATCATGGGGGTCCTGGTAGCTTTGGTTCCGCGCGTGGGCACTGACGGGCGAGGCGTTAATTATCGGGTCAATCAGAAGCCTGTGCAGCAAAAAGGCAAGGCACTGTTGGTCCCGGTCGAGGAAACCCTGCAGCAGTTCGACACCTGCGAAAAACGCGACTGCCCGGGAAATCGGCGTGTGGAGCGGGTGAAGGGAATCGAACCCTCGTCGTAAGCTTGGGAAGCTTCTGCTCTGCCATTGAGCTACACCCGCGAGCGTCACGGATTTTACGATGTTTTGATGAGGCCGGTGTCGAGTGCGCGCCACAGATACAGCGCCAGATACGAGCGATACGGTGCCGCCAGATCAGGGTCGAACCGGCGTTTGCGGCGCGTTCGGGATGGGCCCTCTATGAGCGCGATCGCGCGCTGAATGCTGCCGTCGGCCGCCGGGAAAATATCCTCGTGACCGACATAGAAGAGCGCGATGATCGAGGCGGTCCAGGGGCCCATGCCGCGAAACTGCCTGATCTGGTCAAGCAGTTCCTGCGGTGGCAATGCGTACCAGTGATCCAGGGCCTGCAGATTGGCGCCGACTTGCGCGCCGATCGCGCAAACGGTGCGCGCCTTGGCGCCGCTCAAGCCGCAGCCGCGCAGGCTGTCATGATCAAGCAGCCAGGAACCGGGCAGGTCACTTGCCTGCGCCGCAGCCTTGACCCGCTCATAGATGGTCTGCGCCGCCCGGGACGACAGCATCTGGCCGGTGACCACCCGCACCAGCGCCTCAGGCAATGCAAGATCGCGCCGCTTGAGAGCGGGAACCGTCTTCATCCGGCCCAGCAGATCGGCAAGTTCCGGATAGCGGGCCTGCAGGTGGCGCTTGATGCGGATGCTCATCGGCGGCTCATCGGCGGGTCATCGGCTATACGGGTTGCTTGGGGAAACACTGGACAAGTCCGTAGGTCAAGACAGTCCCACTTTGAAAGCGTTGAATCGAAAGGACTCCTGGTTCGCGGATCCGGATGCCAGGGACTTTTTCAGCGTTTTTTTTGGAACACAGGCGTGAGCGCGATCATAGTCCAGGCGCAGGACGGGTATCGACGCGACGCGTCTTGATTTGCGTTGACTTGCGTTTGGCCACCGGCTGAAGGCTTCCGCTACACTGGCGAACCTCATCGACAATACAGTCTTGTCACAGTGATCCAGATAACGGTAAACGGCGCGCCGCGCGCGCTCGATGCGGGCAGCACGGTTTCCGCCCTGCTGGCCCAGATGAATCTGACGGGCAAACGGGTGGCGGTTGAAAGAAACGGCGAAATCGTTCCCAAGGGGCGCCACGCCGATTCATTGCTGGCCGCCGGCGATGCGCTTGAAATCGTGGTGGCCGTCGGCGGCGGCTGACAAGCGAAGGAATGCAATGGAAATGACGTTCAAGGACAAACCCTTCGAAATCGCCGGCACGGTGTATCGGTCGCGCCTGCTGGTGGGTACCGGCAAGTATCGCGACTTCGAACAAACCCGCGACGCCATCGAAGCCTCCGGCGCACAGATCGTGACGGTGGCGATTCGCCGCACCAATATCGGCCAGGACGCCAATGCGCCTTCCCTGCTCGACTTCATTCCGCCTTTGAAGTACACCCTGTTGCCCAATACCGCCGGCTGCTACAGCGCCGACGATGCCGTGCGCACCCTGCGCCTGGCGCGCGAACTGCTCGACGGTCATACGCTGGTCAAGCTCGAGGTGCTGGGCGACCCGCATACGCTGTACCCGAACATGATCGAGACCCTGGCGGCGGCAAAAACCCTGGTGGCCGACGGTTTTTCGGTAATGGTGTATTGCAGCGATGATCCCCTGATGGCGCGGCAGCTCGAGGACATCGGCTGCGTCGCCGTGATGCCGCTGGCCTCGCTGATCGGCTCCGGCATGGGCATCCTCAATCCATGGAACCTCTCGCTGATCATCGAAAGGGCGCAGGTGCCGGTGATTGTCGATGCTGGCGTGGGCACGGCTTCGGACGCCGCGATCGCGATGGAACTGGGTTGCGACGGCGTACTCATGAATACCGCGATCGCCGCGGCGACCAATCCGGTGCTGATGGCGTCGGCCATGAACAAGGCCGTGCAGGCCGGGCGCGAAGCGTTTCTTGCTGGCCGCATGCCGCGCAAGCTGTACTCGGCCAGCCCCTCGTCGCCTACCGGCGGCATGATCGCCGCCGCCCGCACGTGAGACCGAATCCGGATTTACCTGCCGCGCCGGCCTGGCCGGGCGGCCGCTGATGAACGCGCTCCCCGAGACCGCCCCGCAAGACACACCGCGCCTGACGACGCGTTCGATCCGCAGTTTTGTGTTGCGCCAGGGACGCATGTCGCCGGCGCAGGTGCGCGCCTACGAAGATCTGCTGCCGTGCCTGGGGATTGAATATGCGACCCAACCCCTCGATTTCGCGCAGGCGTTCGGGCGCTTGGCACCGGTGGTCGTCGAAATCGGCTTCGGCATGGGCGAAACCACCGCACGCATCGCCGAGGCAATGCCCGGGACCAACTTTCTCGGGCTCGAGGTACACGCGCCCGGGGTTGGTGCCCTGTTAAAGCTGGTCGGGGAAAAGCAACTCGCCAACGTTCGCGTGATCCGCCACGACGCCGTTGAAGTGATGCAGAACATGATCGCGCCGGCCAGTCTGGCGGGCATTCACATTTTCTTTCCCGATCCGTGGCCCAAGGCTCGGCATCACAAGCGGCGTCTGATCCAGAGCGCTTTTGTCGCTCTCCTGGCCAGCCGGCTGGCGCCGGGCGGCTATCTTCACTGCGCCACTGACTGGGAGGAGTACGCTCAGCAAATGCTTGAAGTGCTGTCCGCGGAACCGCGGCTGATCAACGCCGCCAATGGCTTTGCCGCCAAACCTGCCTACCGGCCTTTGACCAAATTCGAGGCGCGCGGCCTGAAACTGGGCCATGGCGTGCGCGATGTACTGTTTCGCCAAATGCCCGGGGCGCACCTTGAATCGGCCGGTGGCCAGACATGATGCCCGGCACGGCGCTTGCCATCGACCATGGGTCGCGCGCAGCCATTCCTGCTTCGCGGACACCCTCCGCGCTTTCCAAAGTCCATGCCCCGATCTTCGCGCGGGCGCAACCACAAGGCGTAAACATGCATAGCGCTCTCCGCGTTTCGGTTTTCTCGCTCGTCCTCTTCGCAGCGGCACCGGCAATGGCCCAACTAAGGGCGCCGACACCCCCACCGCCTGGTGCGGCCGCGAGCCCGACGCAAGAGGCTCCCGCCGCAGCTCAAGCACCAGGCGGAGCGCCGCAGCAGATCGATCCGCTGACGCGCGAGTTCCGCGATTGCATCCAGAAAGCCCAGGCCGCGATGCAGGCGAAGAATGCAGAAGATCTGGCCTTGATCCGCAATTGCCTGACCGGTGAGGTCAAGCGCCAGGAAGCGCGTTTCTCCCAGCATGTGTCCAAGCTCACAATTGCGCTGGCGCCGGAGGAGAAAAAGAAGCTCGACGCCGCCAACAGCGCCTGGCGCCGCTATCGCGATGCCAATTGCGCCTTCTACGGCGACCCGGCCGGTGTACCGCCGCTGGCCGTGACCAATGCCGAGTGCACCCTCAAATTCACCGTTGACCGCGCGCTGGAACTCGAACGGCTGACGCTGGTGGTCGCGCAGCGTGAACAGGCAAAAGCAGCCGCGCCTGTCGACGCCAGGAAGTGATCCGCCCCGCAGTCGGTTTCAGGACGACCAGTTGACCCAGCCGAAGTGCGAGGTAAGCAGCACCAGCGCGCCGAACACGATGCGATACCAGGCGAAGGGCTTGAAGTCGTGGGTTGAAACGAAGCGAATCAACCAGCGCACGCAGACAAACGCGCTGACAAACGCGGAAACGAAGCCGACCACCCACATCCCGAGGTCGTCCGCCGACAACAGGTGGCGCTCCTTGTAGAGCGAATAGACCGATGCCGCCACCAGGGTAGGCACGGCGAGAAAGAAGGAAAACTCCGTCGCCGCCTTGCGCGACAGGCCGAACAACATGCCGCCGATGATGGTGGCACCGGAACGGCTGGTGCCGGGCAACAATGCGAAGGTCTGCGCAAAGCCCAGCTTCAGGGCGTCCAGCGCATGCATGTCGTCGACCTCGGCAACCCGCACCGCACGTCGGGCACGGCCATCGCGCTCGACCCACAGGATCACCAGGCCACCGAGAATGAAGGTGATGGCCACGGTGGTGGCATTGAACAGATGCGCCTTGATCACCTTGTTGAATGCCAGACCCAGCACAGCCAGCGGCATGAAAGCGATCGCCAGGTTGAACCAGAAGCGGCGCGCACGTTCATGCGTGGCGAATTCGGTGACGGCGGACCACAGGCGCCCGCGGTACTCGATGCAGACCGCGAGGATGGCGCCGCTCTGGATCACGATCTCGAACAACTTGGCCTTGTCGCCCACGAAGCCAAGCAACTGCCCGGCGAGAATCAGGTGGCCGGTGGAAGAGATCGGCAAGAACTCGGTCAGGCCTTCAACAACCCCGAGAATCGCCGCCTTGATGAGAATTGAAATATCCATCAGGCGATTTTAACCGCCGCTCCTGCATCCAAGGATGGGCCTGCCACAGTACATGAGGGGAAGCACGCCCAGGTGGGCAAGCTCGAAGGGGCAGGCTCGACGGGACAACAACTTGCCGGGCCAGCGTAGAATTCCCGCGCGCCATACCGCCTCGGAAGCAGATCATGCTGCCAGCCCTCGTTTCCAACCTGTCAGGACTACGCATCATGCGCTCTCGCCGCCAGTTCATGCTCAGTACCGCCTCGTTCGCCAGCGCATATGCCTGGCTTGATCCTTCGCGCGCGTGGGCACAAGGCGTGGGCAACCTGATCGAACTTACAGGCGATGTTCAGGTGAATGGTCGCAGACTGCCACCTGATGGTGTAATCCAGACCGGAGACCGGGTACAAACCGGCCCAGCCAGCACTTGCGGGTTCACCGTCGGGCGCGACGCCTTCCTGCTGCGCCCCAATACCGATTTGACGCTCACCCGCGGCCCCTCACTGTTCATTATCGAAGGCGCGCGTCTGTTGACCGGAGCGATGGCCAGCGTGTTTGGCCGCAGCGAACGGCCGCGCAACGTCATTTCACGAACCGTCACCGCCGGCATTCGCGGCACCGGCTTCTATGTCGAGACTCGTCCGGACTCCACCTATTTCTGCACCTGTTTCGGCAGCATCAATCTGGCGTCCGCCGCGGGCGACAGCGAACTTGTCAACTCGACCCGGCACGCGGCGCGACGCATCCTGGCCAACCCGGTGGCGGGAAAGACGATTGAGACGGCTCCCTTCGAGAACCACGAGGATGCTGAACTTGATCGGCTCGCGCTCCTGGTCGGGCAACGCTCTCCCTGGTATCGACGTTGAGCGAGACATGCCGCGCGACCGAAAGCGCGGCGCTGCCTCACTCATACCGCAACGCCTCGATCGGCAGCAGCTTCGACGCCTTGCGCGCCGGGGCTTTACGCTGCGTCGCGCTGCGCTGCGCCAGCCCCTGCAATTTCACTCATACCGCAACGCCTCGATCGGCAGCAGCTTCGACGCCTTGCGCGCCGCGGCTTTACGCTCCGTCGCGCTGCGTTGCGCCAGCCCCTGCAACTTCACTCATACCGCAACGCCTCGATCGGCAGCAGCTTCGACGCCTTGCGCGCCGAGGCTTTACGCTCCGTCGCGCTGCGCTGCGCCAGCCCCTGCAACTTCACTCATACCGCAACGCCTCGATCGGCAGCAGCTTCGACGCCTTGCGCGCCGGGGCTTTACGCTCCGTCGCGCTGCGTTGCGCCAGCCCCTGCAACTTCACTCATACCGCAACGCCTCGATCGGCAGCAGCTTCGACGCCTTGCGCGCCGGATAGAAGCCGAAAAACACCCCGATCGCGGCCGCGAAGCCGACCGCCAGGAGCACCGCATCGGGGTCGATCTCGACGCGCCAGCCGGCGAAGTTGCCGATTGCCAGCGAGCCACCGAAGCCCAGCGCCACTCCCAACAGGCCACCGATCAACGCCAGGGTTACAGCTTCGACCAGAAACTGGGTGAGGATGTCGCGCGCCCGCGCTCCCACGGCCATGCGCAATCCGATCTCGCGGGTGCGCTCGGTTACCGACACCAGCATGATGTTCATGATGCCGATGCCGCCCACCAGCAGCGAGACACCGGCCACCGCAGCCAGCAGCAGCGCCAGAATCTTCGATGACGCTTCCTGTGCCTGCAGTATCTCGGTCAGGTTGCGAATGGTGAAGGTGTCATCCTGGTTTTGCTGCAACCGGTGTCGCTGGCGCATCAAAGAGCGAATTTTCTCTTCGGCCTCGGCCATCGAGGCGCCGTCGCGGGTCTTGACCGACATGCTGCCGATGCGCCGCTGCTTGCCGGCCTGGTTGCCGAACAGGCGATTGCGCGCGGTCGAAAGCGGTACGAACACCACATCGTCCTGGTCGCTGCCAAGCATGCTCTGGCCCTTCTTGGCCAGCACGCCAATCACGGTGAAAGGCACCTGCTTGACGCGGATGGTCTGGCCGATGGCTTCCTCGGGCAAGGCGTTTTCGCCGAACAACTTCGACAGCACGCTCTGGCCGATGATCGCCACCTTGCCGGCGCCGCTCAGTTCCGCGGCTTCATAGTCGCGCCCGGTCACAAGCGGCCATTCGCGCGCCTCGAAATAGTCATTGTTGATGCCGTAGAAGGTGGTGAACCAGTTGCTGTTGCCGAAAATCACCTGGCCGGAGCCGCGCATCGAGGGCGCGGCCACCTGTACCTCCGGCACCTCGCGCACGATCGCCGCGGCATCGTCCTCGGTCAGTGATTGCGTGGTGCCCGCGCCGCCGCGCGCACCGGAGGCCGTGGTCGAACCGGGGAAAATGATCATGATGTTGCTGCCCAGCGACTTGATCTGCTCTTCCACCCGCGCCTGCGCGCCGTTGCCCACCGCCAGCATGGTGATGACCGCGCCGACACCGATGATGATGCCCAGCATGGTGAGGGTGGAACGCAGCTTGTTGACGCGCAGCGCGTTGAGCGCAATGCGCAGGGTCGACCAGAGATTCATGACGGCATCCTTTCACGTGCATCGACCGCGGCGTTGACACGGTCCTCGACCACCCGCCCGTCGCGAAAGTGGATCACCCGCCTGGCGAATGCCGCAACGTCGGCCTCGTGCGTCACCAGCACCACGGTGATGCCCTCGCGATTGAGATCCTGCAGCAAGGCCATCACTTCCACGCTGGTTTTCGAATCGAGCGCGCCGGTCGGTTCATCGGCCAGGATCAAAAGCGGATCGTTGACCAGCGCGCGCGCAATCGCCACCCGTTGCTGCTGACCGCCGGAGAGCTGATTGGGTTGATGGTCGGCACGATTGGCCAGGCCCACCTGCGCCAGGCGTCGAGTTGCCTTGGCGCCACGCTCGGCCCGCGACAGCGCGGTGTACAAGAGCGGCAGTTCGACATTATCCCGGGCCGTGGTGCGCGGCAGCAGGTTGAACTGCTGGAACACGAAACCGATACGCTGGTTGCGAATGCGCGACAGTGCATCGCCTGAAAGCTTCGCCACATTTTCGCCGGCCAGCAGGTAATCGCCGGCGCTCGGGCCATCGAGGCAGCCTATCAGGTTCATGAAGGTCGATTTGCCGGAACCGGACGGGCCCATCACGGCGACGAATTCGCCCTCGTCTATGGTCAGTGTGACGCCATCAAGCGCACGCACGACGTTGTCGCCCATGCGGTATTGTTTGACCAGATCGCGCGTCTCGATCAGTGGCTGCTTCATGCCGACCTCGCCGTGCGCCCGGCCGGCCCGATCAGCGCTGCCCGACCACGCTCCGGCGCAGGCCGCAATGAACTCCAGCGTGCTTTCATCGGGCTTCCATCAGAAAGGCAGGCGCGGGCCGCGCGGCGCAGCCGACGCCGGCGCCGCCGACTTGCCCGGGGCGGTCGCCACGCCGACCAGAACTTCCTGGCCCTCTGTCAGATCGCCACCGAGCAATTCAGTCGCGGTACCGTCGGTGAGACCCAGGCGCACCTGAACCAGTTGCGGCTTGCCATCCGCGCCGGCGATCCAGACGCGGCCGCGGGTGGGCGCACGGCCGGCGGTTTCAGCGACGATTTCGATGTAGCGCTTGCGCTGATCTTCGCGCAGCATCGCGGTGATTTTTTCGCGCATCTCGGCGCGATTGCGCTCGGCCGCCTTGGGACGCTCCGCCTCGGACATGTCGCGCAAGGCCATGAACTTGTCACGCATGCCGGCGAAGATTGCGTCGAGCTTGGTTTGCTGGTCGGCATCGAGCTTGAGTTCGCTGACAAGCCGCTCACGCTGCGCGCTCAACTGGCCGCGCCCACCGCCACCCGGCGCAGCCCCCGGAGCACTGCCCGGAGTATTTGCAGGCGCCGCAGCGGTGCCCGGTCCTGGTGCATCCTCGTTGACGCCCGGCGGGCGAAAGCGCAGGGCGCTGTTGGCCACCTTGAGTACGCTATCGCGACGATCGGTGGTGATGCGCACCGACGCGGTCATGCCAGGCAACAGGGTCAGGTCCGGATTGGCCGCGGTGATCACCACCGTGTAGGTCACCACGTTCGATACGGTCTGCGCGGCTTTGCGCACCTGCTTGACCGCCCCGGTGAAGGTGCGACCCGGAAACGAATCGACGGTGAAAGTCGTGCTCTGACCGACACGCACGCGGCCGACATCGGATTCGTCAATAGCCGAATCGACCTGCATGTCCGCCAGGTTCTGCGCAATCACGAAGAGTTCGGGCGCTTGCAGCGAGGCCGCGACGGTCTGTCCCGGTTCGATCGAGCGTTTGACCACGATGCCGTTGACCGGCGAGCGGATCGCGGTGCGTTCCAGATCGATCTTTGCCTGCGCCAGTTGCGCTTCACGCTGCTTGACCACAGCCAGCGAGTTGCGCGAATTGGCTTCCGCCACGCCCTGTTGTGCCTTGGCCGCTTCCAGCCCCGCCACTTGCGCCTTGTACAGCGCATCGGCTTTTTCCGCCTCGGAGGAGGCGATGAAGTTTCTCTCCACCAGCGACTTCTTGCGCTCGAGATCGCGCCGGGCCTCGGCCAGATTGGCATCGGCCCGCGCCACCTCCGCTCGTTGCACGGCCACGTTGGCCTGCTGGGTGCCGACCGAGGCGCGCGAAGCATCGAGATCGGCCTGCGCCTGGCGCATGCGGTACTCGATCTGCTCGGGGTCGATGCGCGCGATCAGTTGCCCCTTCTTGACCTCACTGTTGAAATCGACGAACAGCTCCTTGATCTGGCCCGAGACTTGCGATCCGACCGATACCGACACCACCGGGTTGAGAATGCCGGTGGCAGCGACGCTGGCGATCAGCGGCCCTTTCTCGACCTTGGCGCTGCGAAACTTCTGTGCCTCGTCCTTTCCGCCCAATTGCTTCCAGCCGAACCAGCCGCCGGCGCCAACCAAGGCTGCCACCACCAGCCACCACCATTTGCCACGCAAGCTTATTGCCATGTGCACGATCGCCATCGCCCGGAAGCGGGAATTGTAGGCGGATTCAAGCGTTTGGCGACGAGCAAAATCGTAAGCGCTTGTATGGCCGGGGACCGACGGCAACGGCGCTGCGCCACAGCCGACGGCATGGCGTCGGGCCGGCGGCGTCGCGGCTCGGTTGCGGACCGTCAGCGTGGCGCGTTGGCGTCAACCACCGTCAATGCGGTCATGTTGACGATCCGTCGCACCGTCGCCGACGGCGTCAGGATATGCACCGGCCTGGCTGCGCCGAGCAGGATCGGGCCGATCGTAATGCCGCCGCCGGCCGCGGTCTTGAGCAGGTTGTAGCTGATGTTGGCCGCCTCGATACCCGGAAACACCAGCAGGTTGGCTTCGCCGGTCAGGGTTGAGTCGGCCATCGCGGCGCGCCGCACCTTAGCATCGAGCGCGGCGTCGCCATGCATCTCGCCATCGACCTCGAGCCAGGGCGCATGCTCGCGCAGGATCGCCAGGCAATCGCGCATCTTGATCGCCGAGGGCGCATCGAGGCTGCCGAAATTCGAATGCGACAACAGCGCCGCCTTCGGCACAATGCCGAAGCGGCGGATCTCCTCGGCGGCCAGCACGGTGATGTCGGCAAGCTCTTTCGCACTGGGGTCGGAATTGACGTGGGTATCTACCAGGAACACGGTGCGACCGGGCAGCATCAGGCCGTTCATCGCCGCATACTGCTTGACGCCATCACGCAGCCCGATCACCTGATCGATGTAAGGCAGGTGCAACGGATGGGTGCCGTAGGTGCCGCAGATCATGCCGTCGGCGTCGCCCTTCCTGATCATCATCGCGCCGATCAGGGTCAGGCGGCGGCGCATTTCGATCTTCGCGTATTGCCGGGTAATGCCGCGGCGTTTGGTCAGGTCGAGGTAGGTCTGCACGTAATCGGCGTAACGCTCGTCGTGCTCCGGGTTGATCAGGTCGAAATCAGTGCCGGCGCGCAGGCGCAGGCCGAAGGTCTGGATGCGCTTCTCGATCACCAGCGGACGGCCGATCAGCACCGGGCGGGCGATGCGCTCGTCAATCATCACCTGAGCGGCGCGCAGGACGCGCTCTTCTTCGCCCTCCGCCAACACCACACGGTTCTTCTTATTGGCCAGCGTCGCCGCGCGCGCGGCTTCGAAAATCGGCTTCATCAACAGGCCGGAGTGATAAACGAACCGCTCCAGCTGATTGCGGTAGGCGTCGAAATCGGTGATCGGATGGGTGGCGACCCCGGAATCCATCGCCGCCTTGGCGACCGCCGGCGACACCTTGGCGATCAGGCGCGGGTCGAACGGCTTGGGAATCAGGTATTCCGGGCCGAACGAGAGGTTGCTGGTGCCGTAGGCCATGGCGACAATCTCGCTCTGTTCGGCCTGCGCCAGCTCGGCGATCGCACGCACCGCCGCGATCTCCATTTCCGGCGTGATGGTGGTGGCGCCGACATCGAGCGCACCGCGGAAAATGAACGGGAAACACAACACGTTGTTGACCTGGTTGGGAAAGTCGGTGCGGCCGGTGCACATGACCGCATCGTCGCGTACCGCCTTGACCAGGTCAGGCATGATTTCCGGGTGCGGGTTGGCCAGCGCCAGGATCAGCGGACGCGCCGCCATCTGCCTGACCATATCCTGCTTCAACACGCCACCGGCCGACAGGCCGAGGAAGATATCGGCGCCAGCGATCACATCGCCCAGGGTGCGAGCGGGGATGTCCTTGGCGAAGCGCGCCTTGTTTTCATCCATCTCCTCCTTGCGGCCGCTGTAAACCACGCCGGCGATGTCAGTGACGATGATGTTTTCCATGCGCATGCCGAGCTTGATCAGGAGGTCCATGCAGGTCAGCGCTGCGGCACCGGCACCGGAGGCCACCAGCTTGACCTTCCCGATCTCCTTGCCGACCACCTTCAGGCCGTTGAGAATGGCCGCGCCGACGATGATCGCGGTGCCATGCTGATCATCATGAAACACCGGAATCTTCATCCGTTCACGCAGCTTGCGTTCGACATAGAAGCATTCCGGCGCCTTGATGTCTTCCAGATTGATGCCGCCGAAGGTAGGCTCGAGCGCGGCGATGATCTCGACCAATTTTTCCGGATCGCGCTCGTCGATTTCGATATCGAAGACATCGATACCGGCGAACTTCTTGAACAGCACCGCCTTGCCTTCCATCACCGGCTTGGCCGCCAGCGGCCCGATCGCGCCCAGACCCAGCACCGCGGTGCCGTTGGTGATCACACCGACCAGGTTGCCGCGCGAGGTCATGTGCCGAGCCTCGCCCGGATCGCGCACGATTTCCTCGCAGGCATAGGCCACGCCCGGCGTGTAGGCCAGCGCCAGGTCGTACTGGTTCACCAGTTGCTTGATCGGCGCAACCGCGATCTTGCCCGGTTGCGGGTAGCGGTGATAGTCAAGCGCAGCTTTCTTCAGTTGCGCACGGGCCTTATCGTCTTGGTCGGGCATGTTGACTTTCGCTTGAGAGCTTTCACTCTTTTAAATGATGTGATCGCCCGGCAAGTTGGCTTGCCACAGTGGCCGGGCGAATAATGCTTGTCCGGTTCACCGCGTCGTGCCGGCGAACCGTTGCTGGCTGCGGATTCGGGCAACGGTCCCACAAGTATGGGGCCAATTTAGGCTGGCCGCCGCTGCCCGTCCGCGCCAGCGCGGGGGTCGGAATCTACTTTTGCCAAACACCGCAGACGGCCTGTCCAACAGACGCCCTTGCTGGCGGATTTGAGCCGAATCGGCCAGACCGGAGACAATCGCACCGATGAAGAAGCCGCGCATGGACGCCGGACACCAGCAGCGCCAGTTGCCGGCAGCGGGGTTGCACACCGCCGCGGCGGCCTGTCACCGCTATTTTCCAGGAGCGCAGACTTGATGGAACTCCCGCTCTGGCTGTCAATCGCCGCCAAGGTGCTGTTCGCGATGTCGGTGGTGGTCGGCGCAACCACAGTTGCAGAAAAAAGCGGCCCGCTGATCGCCGGCCTGATCATCGCAATGCCGCTGTCCATCGGCCCCACCTACGTCTTGCTCGCCCTCGCCGCCGCGCCGCAGTTCGTCGCCGCGAGCGCGGTCGGTAGCATCGGCGCGAACATCGCCGTGGCGCTGTTTGCCACGGTCTACATCCTGCTGGCGAAGCGCCTGCCGATGCCACCTGCCCTGGCGCTCGCGCTCCTTGGGTGGTTTGGCGTTTCCTGGCTCATCTTGCGCTGGAATCCGTCACCCATCATTACACTGGTGTTTGGCACCCTGGCACTGGTCGCGGCGTCGCTGCTGACCCGCCGCGCGGTGGCTGGCCGCGCCCTGCTTGCCGGCGCCAAACGCTGGTACGACCTGCCGTTGCGCGCCTTGTTTGTCGGCCTGTTCGCCGGCCTCTTGGTCACCATCAGCCACGCCATCGGCCCGGACTGGACCGGCTTCCTCGCCGCCTTCCCCCTGGTGCTCACCACCACTGTGGTGTTGATGCACCCGCGGGTCGGACCGGCCGCGACGGCAGCGGCGTTGGCTATCGCGGTGCAAGGCATCGTGGTCTATCCTTGCGCGCTGTTTCTGATTTACCTGTATGGCCAGACTTGGGGCGTGTGGTGGTCTTTTCTGGCGGCACTGCTGCTGATCGTCGGCTGGGCCGGTCTGGTGTATGCATGGCGCTCGTCGCGCGGCATTGGCCGGGCCTGATGGCGTTGCAGCCGCCGATGCGATTGCCTCGACCGCAAGCGCCAGGCGTCGCGTTGATGTAGCCCTTGCATGCAGACGCTACAATCGCCCCGCTCTTCGCTGATCATCGGCTGCCATGAACCTCCCCACCACCCGCGCCATCCCGCTGCCGATTGCCAGGCGCATGGACGATATCGAATCGTTCCATGCGATGGAAATCGCGCGCGAAGCCTACGAACTTGCGCGTCAGGGCCGCTCGATCATCGCCATCAATGTGGGCGAGCCTGACTTCGCCGCACCGGCCGCGGTGATGGATGCGGCGGATGCCGCCATTCGCCGCGGCGACACCCATTACACGGTGGCGCTCGGCATCGCGCCGCTGCGCGAGGCGATCAGCGCCCACTATCGGCGCCACTACGGACTGGATATCCCGGCTGCGCGCATCGCCGTCACCGCCGGCGCGTCAGGCGCCATGCTGATTGCCTTCGGCACGCTGGTCAACCCGGGCGACGAATGGCTGATGCCCGACCCGACCTATCCCTGCAACCGCCGCTTCGTTTCACTCTATGGCGGCACGACGCGCCTGATTCCGTGCGGGCCGGCGCAAAACTATCAGCTCACCGCCGATCTGGTGGCTCGTCATTGGGGCCCGACCACCCGGGGCGTGATGGTCGCCACGCCTTCGAATCCGACCGGCACCACGATCGCGCCGGCCGAGATGCGCGCCATTCATGCGCTGGTGCGCGCGCGCGGCGGCGTGCTGCTGGTTGACGAGATTTACCACGGCCTCACTTACGAACGCGACGCCGACTCTGCCTTCATCAACGAAACCAGCGTGCTGGCCGATACTGAGGAGGTGATCGTGGTCAACAGTTTTTCCAAATATTTCAACATGACCGGCTGGCGTCTGGGCTGGATGGTAGTGCCCGAGACGCACATGAAGGCGGTGGAAAAGCTTGCGCAAAACCTGTTCATCTGCCCTTCGACGGTCGCGCAACACGCGGCGCTGGCCTGCTTCGAGCCCGCCACGTTGGCGGTCTATGAAGCGCGACGTGCACAGTTTGCGTGTCGACGCGACTATTTCGTGCCGGCGCTGCGCGAACTCGGCTTCGGCATCGCCGGCATGCCCGAAGGCGCGTTCTATGTGTATGCGGACATCTCGAAGTTCGCCTCCGACAGCTACAAGTTCTGCACCGATTTGCTGCACGCCACCGGCGTGGCGATCACGCCCGGCCTGGACTTCGGTGATGTCGACGCGGCAAAATATGTGCGCCTTACCTACACCGTGGACATCGCGCAACTGCGGGAAGTGATCGCCCGTCTCAAGCGATTCCTGGCGCAGGCTTGAGGAGAACGCATGGCGCGCATCGCCGTTGGCGGCTTTCAGCACGAAACCAATACCTTCGCCCCGACACCGGCTGACTACGCGGCATTCGAGTCCGGCGGTGGCTGGCCGGGCCTGTGTGTGGGCGGCGCGATCGAAGCTGCGGTGGCCGGCGCAAATATTCCGGCCGGCGGCGCTTTCGCCGCACTCGGCGCGGCCGGGCACCAGACCGTCGGCCTGACCTGGGCGGCGGCATCGCCCTCGGACAAGGTCAGCGCCGAGGCCTTCGAGCGGATTGCCGGCGACATGATCGCCCGCCTCAAGGCGGCGCTGCCGGTCGACGGGGTCTACCTCGATCTGCACGGCGCGATGGTCGCTGAGAACTTCGACGACGGCGAAGGCGAGCTGCTGCGCCGGGTTCGCGCAACCGTCGGCGATCGTGTGCCGATCGCGGTAAGCCTCGACCTGCATGCCAACGTGACCCGACAAATGATCGCGCTGGCCGACGCGATCGCGATCTATCGCACCTATCCGCATATCGACATGGCCGAAACCGGCGCCCGCGCCGCTGCCTTGCTGATCGACATGCTGGCCAGCGGCCGGCGCCCCGCCAAGGCCTTTCGCACATTCGACTACCTGACCGGCATTCCCTCGCAGTGCAGCTTCATCGAACCCTGCAAGTCGCTGTACGCGCTGATCGACAGTCTGGATCGCAAACACGGCGTGACCCTTTCATTCGCGCCCGGCTTCCCGATGGCGGACTTCGCCGAATGCGGCATGTCGATCTGCGGCTACGGCCATGACCAGATCGCGCTCAACAACGCGATCAACGAACTGCAAGCTGCCGTGGTCGCGGCCGAGCCGGATTTCGCCTTGGTGCTGCATTCCCCGGCGGAAGCGATTCGCCGCGCCATGCAGAGCGGCGCCATCGGGCTGCCGACCGTGCTGGCCGACACCCAGGACAATCCGGGCGCCGGTGGCAATGGCGACAGCACCGGGCTCTTCGCGACGATGCTGGCGATGCGTCCAGCGGACGCGGTGCTGGGCATGTTGATCGACCCGCCAGCGGCCAGGTTCGCGCATCAGCTTGGCTTGGGCAATACCGCTTCGTTCTCGCTCGGCGCGATTTCCGGCGTTGCCGGCATGCTGCCGGTTCACGGGCGTTTCAAGGTCGAGGCTCTGGGCGACGGCAACTTCACGGGTACCGGTCCGTTTTATCGCAACTTCAGACTCCACATGGGGCCGATGGCGGCGCTGCGCAGCGTCGAGGCGCCAGGCGTGCGCGTGGTGCTAGCCACCACCAAGTGCCAGACTGCCGATCAGGAAATGTTTCGCCATGTCGGCATCGAACCGAAAATGCAGCGCATGGTGGCGGTCAAGAGCTCGGTGCATTTTCGCGCCGATTTCCAGCCGATCGCGCGCGAGGTGCTGGTGGTGAAGGCAGCGGGTCCGGCTCTGGCCGACCCGGCGGAATTCGCCTGGAAGAAGCTGCGCCGCGGCTTGCGGCTGCGCCCGCTGGGGCCGCGGTTCGTGTGAGGAAAAAGACCATGCGGCAACGCTTTGTCATCGCCCTGATCAAGCACGAAACCAACACCTTTTCACCGATCGAAACGCCGCTGGCGCGCTTTGGCCACGGCCACGGCCCGGCATTCGGCCGTGACGCGCGTGCCGCCTTCGAAGGCTCGGCCACGCCGATGGCGGCCTTCATCGACATCGCGCTGCGCGAGGGCGCCGACATCGTCACGCCAGTAGCAGCCGAATCCTGGCCTTCGGCGGCCTGCAGTCGCGCCACCTTCGAGCAACTGGTAAGGCCACTCGAGGCAGCGGTGCGCGCAGGTTGCGATGCGATTTTTCTCGACCTGCACGGTGCCATGGTGGTCGAGGATTGCGACGATGCCGAAGGCGAGATTCTGCGCCGCATACGCGCCCTGGCGCCGGCCACACCAATCGCGGTGGCTTTCGACTACCACACCAACCTCTCGCCGGAGACGGTGAGCCTGGCCACGGTGATCACCGCATACAAGACGTACCCGCATGTGGACATGTACCAGACCGGGCGTCTCGCAGGCGAAATTCTGGTCGATACGCTCAAGGATCGCGTGCGACCGGTGATGAAATGGGGGCGCCTGCCGATAGTGCCTTCGATCATGCGCCATGCGCCGGAAGACGGCCCGTCCGGCGCGATCCTTGCAATCGCCCGCGATGCGGAACGCAGCGGCGAGGTGCTGGCGGCGAGCCTGTTGCCGGCGTTCGCGCATGCCGACACACCGTTTACCGCGCTGTCAGTGGTGGTGGTGGGCGATGCGCTCAGGCCCGGCGGCGAAGCGGCCGCACAGACGCTGTGCGACGCGATGCTGCGGATCGCCAGCACCCGCGCCGCCGAATACACTTACGTGCCCACCACCCTGGCCCACGACGTTGCACGCGCGCACGCCCTGGGACGCGACAACCCGGCCGGCCCGGTGCTGCTGATCGACCATTGCGACAATTGCGGTTCCGGCGGTACCCAGGATGTGATGACGGTGGTCGAAGAGGTGTTGAAGCAGGGGCTCGACGATGTGGCGATTGCGCCGATCCGCGACCCCGAGGCGGTGCGCAAAATGATCGCCGCCGGAATCGGCAACAACGTCACACTGTCGCTGGGCGGTGCGACCGACATGCCAAGCGTGGGACTGGTCGGACGGCCGATCACGCTTTCAGGGCGGGTGCGCGCCATCAGCGACGGCGAAATCGTCTTTCGCGGCCCCATGTATACAGGGCTCAAGTCGCATCTGGGCCCGACCGCGGTGCTGGAGGTGGCAGGCAGCCGCGGGCGCGCGCAGATCGTCATCACCAGCCTGCACCATGAGCCTTTCGACCTGGTGATCTTCCGTCACTGCGGCATCGAACCCACACGCAAGCGCTTCATCGTTCTCAAAAGCCGCATCCATTACCGCGCCGGCTTCAAGCCGATCGCCAGCCACATCGTCGAATGCCAGGGCGAAGGCGTGACCAATGCGGACCTGTCGGTGTACCGCTACCGCAAACTGCCTGTGCCGCGCACGTCCTGAGGCGCGCCTGCCCTCACGTAGAATCGGTCGCATGTCCGCACCCGAAAGCCTGCTCATCGATGTCGGCAACACCTTCATCAAATGGAGCCGTCACACGCCGGCAGCGCCGGGATCCGAGGCTCCGGCGACCCAGACCGGCGGCGGGCGCATGCTGATCGAGGAAATTTCCGGGCTGGCGGACGATTTTCGCGGCCATGCCGCGCCCAGGCTGGTGGTGGTATCGAACGTTGCCGGCACGCGGGTACGCAACCCGCTGCTGCGCGCGCTCGAAGTTTGGCCGGTCTACGTCAATGCCGGCGGGCCGATCCACTGGATCGCATCGCGCGAAGAGCAGTGTGGCGTGCGCAACGGCTACCGCAACCCGGCGCAACTGGGCACCGACCGCTGGGCCGCCCTGATCGGCGCACGCGCGCTGGTGCCGCAGGATCCCGTGTTGGTGGTGGTGTGCGGCACGGCGACCACCATCGATCTGCTGTCGCCGGAAGGGCACTTTCTGGGGGGGAACATCCTGCCCGGCATGGGCTTGATGCTGCGTTCCCTGCATACCAATACCGCCGCCCTTCCGGACGCCGATGGCGAGTACCTCAACCACCCCACACAGACCGTCGACGCCATCACTTCCGGGTGCCAGCATGCGCAAGCCGGCACGATCGAACGCCTGTTTCGGCGCCATCGCGCCGAGTACGGCGATCTTCGATGCCTGATTTCCGGCGGCGCCGGCAAGACCGTGGCGCCGCGACTCTCGATTCCCTATCGCTACCACGACAACCTGGTACTTGAAGGTCTGCACCGGATCAGCCTGACGCTTTGACCCATTCTTAAGCCCACAGACTTCATGCGCGCCCTGTTCTTCCTGCTGGTGCTGGCGAACCTGCTGTTCTATGCCTGGCATGCTGGCTATATCGGCCCCGATCCGGTCGCCACTGGCGAATCCGGCCGTCTGACCCAGGAAATCGCGCCGGAAAAAATCCGCTTGGTCTCGGCCGATCAAGCCCGCGCGCTCACAAGCAAGACACCCAAGCCTCTGGCTTGCCTGGAATGGGGGGCATTTCCCGCACAGGACTTTGAGCGCGCGCAGGTACTGTTGGCGGCGATGAGTCCTTCGCCCAGATATAGCGCGCGCAAAACCGACGAGACCGCCGGCTGGTGGGTATTCCTGCCGCCGCAAGCCAACAAGCCAGCCGCCGACAAGAAAGGGACGGAGCTGAAACAACTGGGCATCAGCGATTTTTTCGTGATCAACGAGGACGGCCCCAACAAACTGGCCATTTCACTCGGGGTTTTCAAGACCGAAGAAGCGGCACGCAACTACCTCGAAACACTGGCCAGGCGCGGCGTCAGGAATGGGCGCGCAGCGGAAAGGGAAACCCGGGTCGCCAAGACCATCCTGCAATTTCGCGAAGTCGACGACGCTCTGAGGGCAAGACTGTCGGACCTGCGAAAGGAATTCAGCGGTCAGGATCTCAAGGACTGCGCCGCGGAGGATCGCAAGAGCGACGAGAGAAAAGGCTGAACTGCCGGCCTGAGAAGTGTGCCGGAAAAGCGGGCAGACCTCATTCCAGCGATTTGCCGCTGCCCTGGAACTCCGGCCGCAGGATGCTGTGATCCCGATAGGCGGGCACAATCTGATCGATAGGCGTGGGCGGCGGCAGATACGCAAACGGCGGCACGCGCCACAAGGCGCCAGTTACCGGCGCCTGATCGGCCGGCGGCTGGTTTCGCAAGAAGTCAAATCGTCGTTGCCGCTCCAGTATCAAGCGCAGTTCCGTGCCTCCAAGGCAGGCCCCCCATCCCGGATGGCAGCCCCATCGACGCGTGGCAAGGTCGGAACGCACAGCGCCGCCCCAGACCGACCATGCCGGCATGGCGGCGTCGGGACCTCCGCGATAAAGCGAACCCGCAACGCCTGCTTGCGCCACTGCCTGCGGTGGCAAAACGCCAATCCACATGCAGCAAAACATCGCCGCCATGCCCTGGCGACCAGTTTTCAACATGCTGCGCACCAGATGCATGGTATCGACTCCTTCGGTAGGCACCAGCGATCGGACCAAATAAATGGCAATCCGAAGAGCGCTGCAAGTGCGCTGCTTCGGCAGCGGGTTATTCAGCCCTTGTCCGCACCCGCCGCTTTTGTTTGGACGAAGCCATAAATCACCAGCAACAGTATCGCCCCGACCACCGAGGCGGCGAAGCCGGCACTGTCACCCGCTTTGTACCACCCGAGGCTTTGGCCGATGAAGTTGGCCAGGAACGACCCGGCAACCCCGAGCACGGCCGTCATGATGAAACCTAGCTTGTTGTCGCCCGGCTTGAGTGCGCGTGCAAGCAAACCGGCGATGAATCCGATGACTATGATCCAGATGATGGCCCACATGTTGTTCCCCTTGGAAGTATTGTCCGACAGGGGATTCTAGTTGCAGATCAGACTGCCGAGCGGACTTTCGCCAGCGTCGCCGTGGTCGAGCGCTCGAACAGGACCGGTACCGAGTGGACAGTGCCGCCCCAGGAACGCACTTCGGCGGCGCCGACAATCGCATCGACATTCCAGTCTCCACCCTTGACCAACACGTCCGGTCGGATCGAGAGGATGGCAGTCAAGGGCGTGTCCTCGGTGAAACACGTCACCAGGCTCACACATTCAAGGGCCGCCAGGACCGCCATGCGATCCTGCTCGTTGTTGATGGGCCGCTCGTCGCCCTTGCCCAGTCGCTTGACCGATGCATCGCTGTTGACAGCGACAATCAGGCTGGCGCCGAGTACGCGTGCCTGCGCCAGGTAAGTCACATGACCGCGGTGCAACAGGTCGAACACGCCATTGGTGAACACCAGCGGGCGTGGCAGCGTCGCGACGCGCGTGGCCAACTCAGCCAGGGTGCAAATCTTGG